>ERZ894229.66-NODE-66-length-112223-cov-23.9902_pt1 | contig 112223 bp, 103 predicted proteins | sample MGYA00380295_ERZ894229 | MGnify/ENA primary metagenome ERZ894229 (study PRJEB32331, sample SAMN06328479) | human gut metagenome | biome: human gut microbiome; feature: stool | host: Homo sapiens | collected 2014-09-17 ...
CCCCCTTAAGTAGATTTTGGTTATTTACCTTGTCTACTTAAGGGGAATCATATCACCAGCCGGAGCTCTCATTTTCTGCTTTGTGATTCTCTGAACTTTTATTTGGACATCTTTCCGATCAGCGTCACAATCGCCGTGATGATCAGGATAACAACAAAGATGCCTGCCATGCCCTGGAGCATGATCTGAAGCGCGATCATTAAATTCTCACTCATAATTCCATTCCTCCTACAGATACTGGCTTACCAGCTTGATCACCAGACCGCCCGCGATAACGGAGGCGATCTGTCCGGATACGTTTGCTCCCACAGCGTGCATCAGAATGATGTTGCCGGGACGCTCCTTCTGCGCCATCTTCTGCACCACACGCGCAGACATGGGGAATGCGGAGATTCCGGCCGCGCCGATCATCGGGTTCATCTTCTCCTTGAGGAACAGGTTTAAGAATTTCGCAAACAGCACGCCGCCCATAGAGTCCGCCACAAAGGCCACTAGACCGATGACCATGATCATCACCGTGTCGATGCGCACGAACGCGTCCGCTCTCATACTGAAGGAGATGGTGATACCTAAAAGCAGCGTGATTAAGTTGGCCAGCTCATTCTGCGCCGTGTTGGACAGATTGTTTAACACGCCGCACTCTCTGACCAGGTTACCGAACATCAGGAAGCCGACCAGCGCCACCGACGACGGGGAGATGAAGCCCACGATGATGGTAACGATGATGGGGAACGCGATCTTCGTGCCCTTGGACACGGAAACCGGGTTGTACTTCATCTGAATCTGGCGCTCTTTCTTGGTGGTCACCGCCTTGATGGCAACCGGCTGGATGATCGGAACAAGCGCCATGTAGGAGTACGCCGCCACGGCGATGGCTCCCACGTAGTTGGAATGTAAGATCTGGGACACCATGATGGAGGTGGGGCCGTCCGCCGCACCGATGATTCCGATGGACGCCGCGTCCTTTAAATCAAAGCCCAGAAGCACCGCCACGATGATGGCGAAGAAAATTCCGAACTGCGCCGCCGCACCGAACAGGAACATGATGGGCTGGGAAAGGAGCGGTCCGAAATCGATCATGGCTCCGATACCGATAAACAGGAGAATCGGAAGCGCCTCGGAAGCCTCGATACCGACACCGAACAGCCACTCGATGATACCGTTGGCCGTTCCGATTCCCTCCATCTGCTGATTGATGACGCCGGAAAACGGCAGGTTGACCAGAATTGCTCCGAAGCCCATGGGCATCAGAAGCGCCGGCTCATACTCCTTCTTTACCGCCAGCCAGATGAGCAGTACGCCAATCGCATACATAACCAGTTGCCCCGGCGTCACCGCCAGGATGCCTTCCAACAGAAAATCCATTTTTTCCTCCTCAACTTGTTTCACATTTGTTTTTTGTCTCCAGGAGAAGTATTGCCAGAAAAAAGTGTGCGCAATCGCGCACACTCGCGCCGGAGCGCGGCTGTCAAAACAGCCATTTCCTTTGCGCGGAGTGCGCATCCTGCCGGAGGCTTTTTGTGTCATGGGAAACGCAGTTTCTTATGACACAAAAAAAGACTTTTAGCATACTCCACTGTATGCTAAAAGTCTTGTACTCTCCGGACGGAAAGACATGCAACCATGGGCCGCTGGGCCCAGTGCTGTTGACTGCATGTAATAACTACTCCCTTTCAACAGAACAAATATTACCATAGGTTCCGGACTCCGTCAACCCTGAATCTGTAAAGATCCCGCAAAGAACCTCTGCCCCCTAGCGGGCCTCCTCCAGGCTCACGCCGGCGATCTTGATGTTCACGTCCATGACGCTTAAGCCGGTCATGTTCTCGATGGCGGTCTTCACCTTCTCCTGAACCTTCTCGCTCACCGCGGGAATGCTGTAGCCGTACTTCATATTGAGGGACAGATCGACGGACACCTGGTCCTCGCTTATGTCCACCTTCACGCCCTTGCTTAAATTTTTCATGCCCAGCTTTCCCACCAGCTCGTTGGTGATGTTGCCGGCCATGGAGTCCACGCCCTCCACCTCAGTGGCCGCCAGTCCGGCAATGATGGCCACCACCTCGTCGGCAATCTGGACTTCGCCGATCTTATCCTTATCGTAAACGGTGTGCGTGTTTCTATCCATTTCTTTTGCCACTTCGCGTACCTCCTGTATTTTGCTTTATGTAAATATTATAGCAAATCGCTCCGGGTTTGGAAAGGTGTTTTTGCTACTCCTGGAGCTTTAAGAGCGTGATAATAATGTTCTCGGCGGAGACCTCGGTCTTGCGCTTTACGATGTCCTCGATCTGCGCTCTCTGCGGGTCGGTGATGCTGGCGGCGTTGATCACCACGTCCACCTTGCCGTCGGTGATGCTGACCACCGGATCGGCGAAGCCCTTGGCCATCAGAAGCGTCTCAGCCGCGTTCTCCTTCTCGGAAACGGCCGTCATGTCGATCATGTTCTGGATAGCCTGCTGCTTGGATGCCTCGTCGATATTGGTGTTGTTGATGACCTCCATGAGCGTCTCCTTGTTCTTCGCGCGTACCTGCTCACGGCTCAACTGCACGTTGGCTATGTAGTCGGCCACGCTGGTGCCGCCGGTCAGAACCGCCTCGCCGGGATTCTCGATGCCGGTCTCAGAGGCGTCATTTTCCGCCACCTGGGTCTGACTGCCGGTCTCTGCGGACTGTCCCTCTGAACTCCCGCTGTCACCGGACGGATCCGCCTCCACAGACGCACCGCCTCCGGACACCTGCACCTCGTCCAGCTGGTCGGGGTCCTGGTCGAGACTGGCGATCTCTTCATACTGCCCCTGGGCGTCCAGAAGCGCCTGGTTCTCGGCGATGATATCCTCGTCGGATATCTCCATGACGCCCGCCTCGTAAACCTGGCTGCCGGACACCTCCTGCTTTCCGGAGTAATTGAGATAACCGGCGGCCGCAATCATAATGGCCAGAGTGGTTATGATGATCTGGTTGCGCCTAAAAATTTTTTTCATCTTCATTCCTCTTGCTCCTTCTTTCATACTGCTTACTACTGTATTTTATGAAAAAGCGGAAAAATTATGACTGCTCCGCGCGCTTTAACACCTTGATCTTGTGGGGCGGAAGTCCGAACAGCGCTTCCATGGCCGCGGTGATCTCCGCCTGCACTTTTGGATTCCCGCCGCCGGCGGCGCTGATGACGATACCGGAAATCTCCGGGTAAAGCTCCCGCAGGACAATGGGCTCCCCGCTGCCGGTCCCTCCGCTCCCGCCGGCCATCACCGCCGACTCCTGGTTCTCGCTCTCGGTGGTCTGCCGGCTCCCGCCGGCACTGTCCTTCTCCTCGGTGGAGGAGCTGCGCGAGGTCTTATCCAGGTGAAGAACTTTTTCTTCCGATGATTTTAAGACAATCATCACGTCCACATCTCCGACGCCGTCCACGCCGTTTAAAATTTCCTTCACCCGGCGCTCCAATTCCGTCTCGTAGGCGGAGGCCTCTGCGAGCACCGTATCTGCACGGTTCGCGCCGGAGGAAACGGCGGGCGCGGTGCCCGAGGCGTTTCCCGCATCGTCCCCTGCGCCCGATGCAAAAACGGAGGCGGCGCCTGTCCTGCCGGAACTGTCAACCGTTTCCCCAAAGCCGTCCGCCCCGCGGGAATCCCCCGTCTCATCTGCCCCGGCCGGACTCCCCGGCCAGCCGCCGTCCGCCGGCATGGCCAGAATGAGAAGAGCGGCCCCCACCGCCATGAGAGCGAGCCATTTTTCCTTATTCATCTTCCACTTCAATTTCCACATATCTCTCCTCCAACGCATAATATCCGGCGATCTGCCGCCGCAGACGGTTGACCTCCTGCCCCTCAAAAAGCCTTTCGTCAAGCTCCCAGCGGGCGTACGGGGAAGCGCTCTCGTCCGTGACCTCTATTCTGTCCACACCGATCTCCACCGGACGGATGCCGTCCCCCTCCGCCGCACTGCTCCCCTCCGCCGCGTCTTCCCGGCCCGCCGTCTGCCGCGCCACCGTCAGCCACACCCGGTTCACGGCGCCCAGCCTGCCGCTTTCCCCGTCCTCCTCCAGCTCCACGCGCACGTCCCGCACCGCAAATCCGGCGCTCTCCGCCAGCCTCGCCACATCGGCGGCCAGGCCTTCGCGGTACTGGGAAAACATACGCTCTTTGCGTTCTTCCTCCAGGCGGGAACTCTCCTCCTTTAACGTCTCCACTTCCTGGGCGAAGGAAATATTTTTATAGTAGTAGGCGATGCGCTCCTCGATGCGCAGCCCCCCGGTCAGCGGTTTTAAAACCAGGAGAAGAAGGACCATCCCGGCAAACAGGCGCATGTACTTCTCGTATTTCCCCGACGGAAGCACATTTGCCAGAACCGTCATAAAAATCAGATAGCAGGCGATATTTCTGACCCAGTCGTACAATCCTTCCACGCTCTCACCCCGAATAATAGGCCGTGTTGGTCCCCATGCAGACGATGGCCAGGGACAGGACAAAGAGAAACAGCGAGGAGAGCGACAGCTTAAGCAGCAGACGGTGCCCGTTTCCCACCTCGAAAATACAGGACACCAGCCGCTTGTCGCAGACCGGCTGCATCAGCGCCGCCGCCCCCTGGCAGAGAACCATCAGCACAAAAAGCTTTATAACCGGAAGGATGGAAATGGCAATCAGAATTACCACTGCCGCCGCTCCCATGGCATTTTTAATCAGCACGCCGGAGCCCAGAAGAATCTGGGACACCGACGCTGCTCCCTGGCCGATTCCGGGGATCAGGCTGGCCGTCCGTATGAGGGCCGTGGCCTTCATGGAATCGGCAAACGGCAGCACCATCCCCTGAATCAGCTGAAATCCCAGCACCAGGCCGAGAATCGTCTTCATGCTCCACTTGATGATGTTTGTAAGGAGATCCGTGAAGCGGGAAAATATATTTTCCTTCATCATATGCCCGGCCATGACAAGCAGGATGTCCACGCGTATGAGCGGAAGAAGAAGCGCCGGAAAAATCCACTCCAGAAGCGCGATGACTCCCAGCGTAAACTGATAGAGCGCCACGGAGGTCAGACTCCCGCCGGACACCGCCACCGCCAGAAAATACGCCGGCACCAGCGCCTTCATAAATTCCAGGATCCCACGAAGAAGCTCCTCGGCAATCCCTATGCCCGCGAGAAAGCCGGAGGCCAGGAACGCAAACACCAGAAGATAGGTGACGTAAAATCCCGTCTCCGAGATCTGGCTGCCGGAAAAGATGCTGGAAAAATTGGAAAAAAATGCCCCGATGATTCCCAGAATCAGAATCTGCCCCATGAGCCTGGTCCCCGTGTCGATCTCCGCAAACAGCTTGTCCTTAACGATGCGGAGGGCCTGCCCCGCGGCATCCTCCCACTGGCCCGACAGCATCATTTCCACGAGAGCCGAAAATGTGATGCCGCCGTCCTGGTTTAGGCGGTGCCTGCTCAGATACTGGTCGATGCCAGAGAAATCGTAGCGGGCCAGCTCCGCGGACACGTTTGCAGAGACCGCCGCCTCCGCCTGCGCGTTCTCGTCCTGCCAGGACATTCCCCCGTCCCCGGCGGCCAGGGATTCAAAGCCCGCGCACCCGAAACAGAGAAAAAACACCAGGATCAGCTCCGCCGCCAGGACGCCCCACAGCCGGCGCAAAGGACATTTCCCCCTCATGACAGGAACACCTTAAGCGTCTCTAAAAGCGCCAGCAGAATCGGCATGCTCACCGCCAGAATCGACAGCTTTCCGAAAATCTCGATCTGGGTTCCCAGGGCCCCGTAGCCGGCGTCCTTGCAGATCCCGGCGGAAAACTCGGCGATGTAGGTGATCCCGATCATTTTTAAGAGCGTCGTCAGATACACATTGTTGATCTTTATGTACTCCTCGATTCTCCGCGCCACCTCCACGATGACCTGGAGCTTTCCGGCGCTGTAAAAGAAAATCACCAGCCCGGCAGCCGCGGCTAGGTAAATCCCATACTCGCCCTTAAGCCCTTTCAGCTGCACCGCCATTAAAACCGCCGCGATTCCGATGATGGAAATTGTCACTACCGTCATATGTCTCACCTACAATGCAAACAGTTGTTTTATGGTCTCAAACAATTCATAGATATAGGGAACCATCCAGAACAGCACCACCAAAAGCCCCGCCAGGCTGGTGAGAAAGGCCTGCTCCTCCCGCCCGCTGTGCTTTAGCACCTGGCAGATCACCGACACTAAAATCCCCACCGCCGCGATTTTGAAAATAAGATTCACTCCCATTGATCCGCTCCCCTACACCAGAACCACCGCCAGAAACAGCCCGGCCATGATGCCCAGGCCCGTGTAAAGACGGCATTTTTCCCTCACCTGGCCGCGGAGGCCCCCGATCTCCCCGTCCAGCTTTTCCAGATAGAGAAGGAGCACCCGCTCCTGCATGTCCGTGTCCAGGAATCCCAGATTTGCGCCCAGCTCCGCCAGGGCCTTCCGGTCCTCCTTTGCAAGCAGGCAGTCCTTTCCCAGGGACTCCACCTGCCGCTCCCAGATCTCTTTTAAGCTCTCGCCGGTCTGCCGGGAAATCTCCTCCCCGGCGGAGGAAAACATCTTTCCCAGCCCGCCGTCCGTCCGGCTCCCCACGCGACAAAGCGCCTCCTCCAGCGTGGAATTGGCGTAGACGATCTCCCCTTTCAGCAGGTGAATCATTTTTCGGAGCTGTTCCAGAAGCGCAAGCCTCCCCCGCCACTGCCCGGCCAGCTGAAGGCCCAGCCCGCAGCCGGAAATCACCACCAGCGCCGCCCCCAGGCATTTAATTAAAATCATTGTTCTTCCTCCGCTCGATATAATATTTCCCCGTCCCCGCTAACGATCTCCCGGATGCGGCCCGCCTGCGCCCTGCCGTCCAGAATGACGAAGCGCTCGAAGGCCTGTTCCCCCAGAAGCTCTTTAAGGACCGGCTTTCTCCTCACATCCTCCAGGCTGTCGCCGTGCACCGTGGCCAGCAGCCGGCACCCGCAGTTTAAGACATACTCGATGGCCGCCAGATCCTCCCGGCCGCCAATCTCGTCCACAGCCACGGCGGCCGGGGACATGGTACGGATCATCATAAGCATGCCGACGGCCTTGGGACAGCAGTCCAGCACGTCGGTGCGGATGCCCAGATCGTTCTGCGGGACGCCCTGGTAGCAGGCGGCGATCTCGGACCGCTCGTCCACCACCCCCACGTTCATCCCCGCCCCGAATGCATTTCCGTCGGAGATCAGACGCACCAGATCCCGCAGCAGCGTGGTCTTCCCGCAGCGCGGCGGGGAGATGAGGAGCGTGTGCTTAAGCGCCCCGTTCCCGTAGAGGTACGGAAGCAGGGGGACGGCACAGCCGCGGATCTCGTGGGCCAGGCGGACATTTATAAAGGAAATAAATTTCTGCGTGCGCACGGAGCCGTTTTCCGCCACACAGCGCCCCGCGATCCCCACGCGGTGCCCGCCCTGGATCGTCAGAAACCCCTGCCGGATCTCGTCCTCGTAGGCGTAGAGCGAGTGATTGGCCGCCAGATCCACCGTCTCCCGGACGTGGCCCGGCGTGACAGAGAAGGCCCCTTCCCGCTCCGAAAGAAGCTCCCCCTCCCACCCCACAAAATACTCCCGGTTCCGGTACACCGCCATAAGGGGTGCGCCGGCCCTGAGCCGCAGCTCCTGCAGCCCCGCCGCCTCCGCCGGGGACGCCTTAAGAATCTCTCTTATGTCCCTGGGAAAGATTTTGAGAAACAGTTCACTCCCATCCATCGGCCTGTCCTCCTTATACCTACATCATATGAGACGGAGTAAAAAATATGATCGTTTTATTTAAGGAATCGTAAGGTTAAATTTATATACACTTTGGGAAATTATTGGTATACTATGAGCACTTGGTGAGGTACTCCACGAACCTAGTGCGAGTCATACCTGGCCACTTAGCGAGGTATCCCACGAGCTTAGTGGCCACGGTGTACTATGAGCACTTGGTGAGGTATTCCACAAACCGCGGAACCTCCCGGAAATTCATTGAAAAAGGAGAAGTTTATTATGAATAAAACAAGAAAGCTTACCGCTGTACTCGGCATCACCGCCGCAGTTTCCGTCTGCGCTCTGGGCGCAGCCTTCGCTTCCGGCTCTGAGCTGGAGGCCACCACACTCCCGGCCATCCAGGAGGAAGGCGTGTCTCAGGACGCCGAGAATCTTAAATATTTAGGTGTCAGAAACTACGGGACACTGACCCGGATGGAGAATGGCCAGTTCCTTTTGACTTCCTCCGACCCGGACGCAGTCAACCCCGAGATGGTCTTAAACATCACCGACGAGACGCTGATTCTGGACGCCGTGAACGGTTTTCCGGTACAGGCGGGCGACTTAAAGGAGGGCGAGGCCGTCTATGTATACACTGCCAACTTTATGACCATGAGCCTGCCGCCCATCACCAATGCCATGGTGATCATCTGCCAGCTTCCGCAGGATGCGGCAGCGCCGGAGTTCCAGGTGATAAGGGACGCCGAGATGGCCTCCAATCAGACCTCCGTGACCATCACCACCACCGAGGGGGATACATTTATCGTGGACCAGGAGAGCGGGCTGCTTCCCTATCTGACCAGAAATATTGTTTTCCTTGACGATTTAACCCCCGGAAAGGCCGTGCTGGTCTGGAAGACCACGGAAGGCCTTAAGGAAGTCGGCCCCGGCGTGGCCGAGGCAAGAGCCTCCAAGGTTGTTCTTTTCCAGGAACAGTATTCCACCGGTGAATAGAAATGGACTGTGAAATAGGAAAGGGGTGCGCAGAATGTCAAAAAAATATCTGACAGGCGCCATATGTTTCGCATTGACAGGAAGCCTTCTCGCCGCATGCGGCGGGGAGGCTTCCTCTCCTGCGTCCGGGACTGCGATGGAAGCGGAAAGTGCTGCGGAACGTGCAGATACTTCCACGGAAAAGGCGGGGACTGCCAGCGACGAAGCGGAGACTGCCGCCAAAACAGGAGACGCCTCTCTGCTTCGGCAGAAATACGCGGAGAGTCTTCGTGATCTCATCCGTCTTCACGAATTTCCCAACGGAGTTCCCGTGGACACCTCCTATGTGGAAGATGACGATTTTTCCGGCAATCAGTTTGCCGTCTGCGACATCGACCAGGACGGAACCGAAGAGCTTCTCATAAGCTACTAGGATGCCTCCATGGCCGGGATGGTTCTGTATGTGTTCCAGTACGACGCCGGGACGGATGCCTTCACCACGGAGCTGGCTGAATTTCCGTCTGTGAGATTTTACTCCAACGGCTACGTCGCCGCGGACTCCTCCCACAACCAGGGCAAGGGCGGAAAGTTCTGGCCCTACACCATCTACCGGTATGACCAGGACACTGACGTTTATGAGCGCGTCGCCTACATCGACGCCTGGGAGAAAGAAATGCTTCCCGACGGATTCCCGGAGGAGGCCGATGTGAGCGGAAGCGGGTATGTGTATTATATTTCCACGGAGGATGGCCGCGGCCAGGCGGTGGAACCACAAGATGTTTCGGTGTATGAAGCGCTGGTAGCGGATACCTACGGCGGGGCGGAGGAGATCAATGTGGAGTATGATGCGATTACATGGGAGAATATTGAGGGGATATCGGTGCCGGAATACGATTAAAGAGGTGGAGCGTTGGAAATTCGATATATTTTACCTACCGATAACAGAATGACGATAAGCAACATTTATGAAGAAAGCTGGAAATGTGCATATAAAGGTATAATTCCCCAGGATTATCTTGATTCAATTCCCGAAGGGCGCTGGTCATCAAGCGTAGATAATCCAGACTGGAAAACATTGCTTTGCATTGAAGATGGCAAAATCATAGGAACCTGTAGTTTTTGCAAATCCCGTTTTGAACAGTTTCACAACTGGGGAGAGATTATTTCAATCTATCTGTTACCGAATTATATAGGCAAAGGCTACGGAAAAGCACTTATGAAATCCGCCCTTTCAGCATTGAAAATGCAGGGATATGAAAAAATTCTTTTGTGGGTTCTTGAGGAAAACATCCGAGCAAGACATTTTTATGAACAATCTGGCTTCTCACCGACTGATGATTTTATAAATGACACAATCGGGGGAAAAGAATTGCGGGAAATTCGATACATTTTTGCCTCTTGAGTATATGAAAGACCCGCCGGGTTGCGCGTGAGAAACAGAGGCGTGGCGGGTTCTGTTACTATCATTATACATTCTGCGCCTTCACCGCCCACCGCATCTTCGTGGACCGGGCGCGGCTGTTCTGCGCGCACTCCTCCTTCGAGGGACGGATCACGTCCTCAGCGATCTCGCTGTAAATGCCGGCGCGCTTAAGCTCCTTGAACGACCGTTTCACCAGCCGGTCCTCCCCCGAATGGAAGGTCAGGATGGCGGCGCGGCCGCCGCTTTTCAGCACGCCCGGCAGTTTTTCCAGGAACTGATAGCGTACCTCATACTCGCTGTTGATGTCGATGCGGAGAGCCTGGAATGTCCTGGCGCAGGATTTCTTCACGGCCTCTCCCCGCTCCTTCTCGGGGATAAAGGAGAGCGCCTCCTCAATGATTTCTTTAAGCTGCGTGGTGGTCTCGATCCGTTTTCCCCGCTTCTTCGCGAGAGCCACCGCCCGGGCGATCTCCCCCGCGTAGGGCTCGTCGGCATTTTCCACCAGCATCCCGCAAAACTCCTCCTCGTCCGCCTCCCTAAGCCGCTCGGCGGCCGTGATGCCCGCCTCGGGATTCAGGCGCAGATCCAGCGGGCCCTCGACCTTGTAGGAAAATCCCCGGTCTGGGTTGTCGATCTGCATGGAGGAAACGCCCAGGTCTGCCAGCAGGAAATCAAAGGGTCCGCCCTCCTCGGCCACCTGGTCAATATTTGCAAAATTGATGAGCTTCACGGTCAGAATCTCCGGGCCATAGCCCAGCTTTTCCAGGCGTTCCCTGGTTTTAGCCGATTCGATCGGATCCACATCCAGGCCGTAGATGTGCCCCTGTCCTTCCAGACATTTTAACATGGCCAGGGTATGGCCGCCGTAGCCCAGCGTGGCGTCCAGTCCCACCTGCCCCGGCCTGATCTGAAGGAAATCGAGAATCTCCTTCACCATAATGGAAATGTGCATCCCCGCCGGAGTCCCGCCTTTCTTGATGACCTTCGCCACCGTGTCGGCGTACTTTTCCGGCTGCAGCTCCTTGTATTTTTCTTTGTAGCTTCTGGGGTGCGTCCCTTTATATCGCACGCGGCGCTTGTGCGCCGGCTCCTGATTTTCGTTATAAGATGTGTCTGCCATACTGCCTCCATCCATTTGTATTCCGTCTGCGGTTTATATCGGAACAACATGTACCGTATTTCTTATTCTCCCACCAAAAACCGCGCAGCGGAATAGGAAACACCTGCCCCGCCGCGCGGCTGACTGTCTCTAAATTATAAGCTCTTACCTGACGGTACCTACAATCCTCACGTCCCCTCCGTCCTTAAACAGACCGGAGCAGTTATACTGCCAGGTTCCCTTCTCCAGGGCAACCTCCTCCGTGGTATTGCTGGAGCCGATGGTGATGCGCCGCTCCGTCCCGTCCGGAGCAAACAGGAACAGATCGACCGTCCCGCCCTTAATATCGGAGGCGATGTCTAAGATCAGCGTCTGTCCATTTTCCACCTGGAATGCGCCGGACTCGGATATGTTGGTCTGGCCGGCATTGTTGGCCAGATTCATGGCTACGTCCCCGGCGGAGACGACAGGTACTCCCTCCAGCACGGAGCCCGTGCCGGAATTTACGTGAACCGTATTGTCCGCACTGTCATAGATGACCGTGTATCCCAGTTTTCCAAACATCTCATCGACGGGCGCATACAGACCGGCGTCCCGGCCGCCTTCCATGGTAACAGAAATCAGTGGTCTGTCAAGCGGCAGAGCCGTTCCGTTAACTGCCACTTTCGCGCCGCTTAAGGACGCAGACTCAATACCCCCCCCCCGGCCGCGAATACCGTCGTTATGCCAAGCGTTCCGATTACGACCCCTGCGGCCAGGCTTTTTGCATCAAATAATTTTCTCATGTGAACCTCCTCCTGCTTATGTTTTTGCAAAAATAAACTCCACAAACGGATATGTTTTCATTTTACTCGATCCATTTCTGTTTTTCAACACCCACTTGCGAAGGCTGTCATTCTCTCCGCTATTTCCCCGTATCGTAGCAGGCCCGCGAGCCGCCGATGAACTTGAGCCGGGTTCTGGCGCAGGTCACATGGGCCCCGCCGATCTCCTTTCTGGCGGTGCGCACCGGGACGGCCACTGACCGCAGATGCATGCCGATAAATGTGTCGCCGATGTCGATGCCTGCATGGGCGCGGATGTGCTCCACCGCCACCGGATGTTCAAAGCCTTTATAGGCCGCCGTCGCGAAGGAACCGCCCGCCTTCAGCTGGGGAACCACGTTGACCGGCTCGTAGCCGTACAGCTTCGCCGCCGCGCTCTCCAGAATAAGCGCGCGGTTTAAATGCTCGCAGCACTGGGCCGCCAGATAAATCCCGCGGGCGCTGGTCTCCTCATAGATGACATCAAACACGGCCTGTCCGATCTCCTCGCTGGAATGGGAACCGATCCTGTAGCTGGCAATCTCGCTGGACGAGCAGCCCACCACAAGAATCTGCTCCGGCTCCATCCGGGCCGTCTCCAGAAGCTCCGTCACAATCTCCCTTGTCTGTTCTTTTATTTCTTCTAACATGAAGTATCACCGTCCTTTTCAACCATTCTAGCACAGTGCGGATACTTATTCAATATAGCTTCTGAGCGCCGCGGCCGCCGTCTCCACTTCCTCGTCCGTGTTAAAATGGGAGAAACTGAAGCGCACCGCCCCCTGCTCCCTGGTCCCCAGGGCCCCGTGCATCAGCGGCGCGCAGTGCCCACCCGCCCGGGTGTAAATGCCGTGCTCCCAGGCCAGCCAGTCGCTGACACGGGCGGAATCCTCGCCGCCCAGATTGAGCGACACGATGGCCGCCCGCTCTGGAGCGGAGAAATCCCCGTATATCCGTACATCCGGGATCTCCCGCACCAGCCCGTAAAATCTGCCCGCCAGCTCCTGCTCCCTGGCCCGCAGCCGGTCCGCTCCCTGCTCCTTCAGCCAGCGGACGGCAGCCCCCAGCCCGGCGATGCTGTGACCGTTTAAGGTTCCCGCCTCCAGCGCCGCCGGCATCACAGACGGATGGGTTTTGGAAAAGGTCAGAATGCCGCTGCCGCCGCTTTTTAGCGGCCGGATCTCCAGCCCCTTTCGCACGCAGATCCCGCCCGTGCCCTGGGGCCCCATCAGGCTCTTATGGCCGGTGAAGCACAGGACATCGATGCAATCCCGCTCCATATCAATGGGAAAGATCCCCGCCGTCTGGGAGGCGTCCACGATAAACAGTGCCCCCGCCCGGCGGCACATCTCTCCGATCCGGCGGATATCCGTCAGATTTCCGGTCAGATTGGAGGCGTGGGTGACGATCACGGCCCGCGTGCCGGGCGTAATCTCCCGCTCCAGAGCCGCGTAGTCGAGGCGGCCGCGGATATTCCTGCCGGACACGCTGCCGTCGGCTGTCTGCCTTCCGCCGGTTTTTGTGTCCGTCTCCGCAGGTGCAGCCTCGATTCCCGCATCTGTTTCCTCCTCCGTCCCCACGACCGCCAGCTCCACGCCCATTTTCTCCATCTCGTAGAGCGGGCGCAGCACGCTGTTGTGCTCCAGCACCGTGGTCACGGCGCGGTCGCCCGGCTTTAATATTCCTTTGATCGCAGTATTTAACGCCTCCGTTGCGTTGGAGGTGAAGGCCACCTGCTCCGGGCCCGCGGCCCCAAAAAGCTCTGCCAGAAGCTCCCTGGTCTCATAGATGACGCGGCCGCTTTCCAGGGCCGCGCCGTGGGTGCCGCGGGAATCGTTTCCCAGATGCCCCATGGCCCAGAGGACGGCCTCCCCCACCTCCGGCGGGCGGTGAAAGGAGGTGGCCGCATTGTCAAGATAAATCATCACACTCTCCTATGGACGCACCAGAAGCTTCGCGCCCGTCATCCGCTCCACGATCTCGTACATGTTGGTGACCGCTCCCACCGCCAGCTTTTCACCGAGACCGTAGTGGTTTAAGCAGGTTCCGCATGTTAATATCTCCACGCCCTGGGACTCCAGAAGCTTTAAGTCCTCCAGAGAATCGGAGCCCTCGCAGGAGAGAAATGCGCCGCTGTTATAAAGAAGCACCAGCTCCGGAAGCGCATCCTGCTCGGTCAGCGCATAGACAAATCCCTTCATCAGAAGCTTACCCAGCGCCTCGTCGCCCTGCCCCATCTGGTTGGAGGAGAGCACCACCACGGTGCCGCGCCGCCGCGCGTCGGGGATGCAGGCCGTGCCGTCCGCAGCGTCTTCCGCTGATCCCACGCCCACGGTGTCTTCCTCGGCCTTTCCGTCGCCGGAGTCTCCGGCCTGTCCGATGGAATCCCCCGCCTCGATGCAGACCGCAAATTCATCGTCCGAAATCTTCTCGGCCTCCGCCTTGAGATCCTTGTGGCCCGCCATTTTCAGAAGATTCTGCACGGCAATCTCATTGTCCACAATCACCCGGACGCTCTCGCCCGCCGGGCAGTTCTCCAGAGCCTTCTTCGCCTCGATCACCGGAAGCGGGCACTGTTTTCCTCTTTCATCCAACTGAATCATACATTTTTACCTCACAATCACTGAATCTATTTTCTTTTCTGTAATCTCCCCCACAATGGCGCAGGGAAGTCCCAGAGCTTCGATCTCGGCCAGGGCCTTCTCCCCGTCCTCCCGGCAGATGGACGCTAAAAGCCCGCCGGAGGTCTGGGCGTCGAACAGAATCTCCTCCATGGCGAAGGAGACGTTCTCGAATTTCACCCGGTCCTTCACGTGATTCCGGTTCCGCTGGCCCGCGGCCGTCAGATAAAATTCCTCCGCGTAGTCCGGACACTGCGGGATGTACGGGATCCGGCTCTGATCGATCTCTGCGCTGAAACGGTCACCCAGCATCTCGCACAGATGCGCCAGGAACCCGAACCCGGTCACGTCGGTACAGCCGTGCACCCTGTATTTTCCCAGAATCTCAGCGGCGTACTTGTTGAGCGTCGTCATGGACTTCACCGCCAGCTCCATGGCCGCCGGCTCCGCCCCGCCCACGCGGGAGGCCGTGCAGACGATTCCCACGCCCAGGGGTTTCGTCAGAATCAGAAGATCCCCCTCCTTACAGCCGTTATTTTTGAGAATCCGGTCCGGGTGAATGGTTCCGGTCACCGAGAGGCCGTATTTCACATCGGCGTCGGCGATGGAATGGCCGCCGGCCAGGATGCCGCCCGCCTCCCGCACCTTCTCGCTGCCGCCGAGAAGAATCTGCCCTAAAACGTTTAAGTCCATCTTCTCGGGAAAGCAGACGATGTTCAGGGCCGTCTTCACCTCGCCCCCCATGGCGTAAATATCACTCAGCGCGTTGGCGGCCGCGATCTGCCCGAATGTATAGGGATCCTCCACCATCGGCGGGAAGAAATCCAGCGTCTGGACGATGGCCAGATCGTCCGTCAGCCGGTACACCGCCGCGTCGTCGGAGGCCTCAAATCCCACTAAGAGATTGGGATCCGCAAATTTGGGGAGCTTATCCAGCACCCGGCTCAGGGCCCCCGGCCCCAGCTTCGCGGTGCAGCCGCCCCCTCTGCAAAATTCAATCTGCTGTCTCTCTGCCATGCTCTCCTCCTGTGTCATTTTATTTTCATAGGATCCGCCTGTGGTTCTCACACCATCAGCACAAAAATCCCCTCGGCCTCGATCCCGGTATCCGAAATCAGGCGTTCCAGAGCCTCCTTCGCCTCCGCCTCGGCGCTCCAGGCCATGCCGCAGCCGGCGCTGATTTCACGGGGAACCGGGATCAGCCGCCCCGGCGCGCCGCAGGCCCTGGCGGCCTTCTCCATCTTCATCGCCTGGGTGGTGGTGGGGAAGGTCACAATCACCTTTTCCGACTTTACACGCGCCACGGCTCTCACCTCCTCTGCCGGCTGATTTCTCCCTTAATACTACCATCCGCCCCCGCCCGGTGCAAGGTGAAATCCGACGATTCCGGGAGAAAAATCCGCTGATTCCGGCGGAAAAACCGCAAACGGCGCAAAATTTCCGCGAAACCTGTTTTTCATTTCACAAATCTGTGTTACCATAAGATAGAAAATCATTTCGAGGGGGACAGGCAATGAACAATCATATTCAGTGGACACTGAACCGGATGCCCAAGACCGGCGACCGTCATCTGGGCATCATGGATTTACATGAGATAGAAAAAGCCCGGACATTTCATGAGAGCATTCCCGGCTACGGCGCGACGCCGTTAGTCAGGCTCTCCCGGATGGCCGGGTATCTGGGCGTGAAGGACATTTTTCTGAAGGACGAGTCCTACCGGTTCGGCTTAAATGCCTTCAAGGTGCTGGGGAGCTCCTTCGCCATGGCGCGCCATATCGCGAAGGAAACCGGACGGGACGTCTCTGAGCTCCCCTACTCCGTGCTGACCGGCGAGGCGCTGCGGCGGGAGTTTGGACAGGCCACCTTCTTCACAGCCACCGACGGAAACCACGGCCGCGGGGTGGCCTGGGCGGCGGCCAGGCTGGGACAGAAGGCGGTGGTTCACATGCCGGCGGGCACCACGAAAACGCGGCTTGAAAATATCGCCCGCGAGGGAGCCTCGGTGGATATTAAAGAGTTAAACTACGACGACTGCGTGCGTCTGGCCGCCAGGGAGGCCGCCGAAACACCCGGCGGAATCGTCGTGCAGGACACGGCCTGGGAGGGCTACGAGGAGATTCCGGCCTGGATCATGCAGGGCTACGGAACCATGGCCGGCGAGGCCGCTGACCAGCTAAAGGACTGCGGCTGCGAGCGCCCCACCCACGTGTTTATCCAGGCGGGCGTCGGCTCCCTGGCCGGGGCCGTGGTCGGATATTACTCCAACCTTTACGCGGAGCATCCGCCCATTTTCGTGGTGGTGGAGGCCGCTCCCGCCGCCTGCCATTATGAGAGCGCGCTGGCCGGGGACGGAGACATCCGCACGGTGGGCGGCAATATGCTCACCATCATGGCCGGGCTGGCCTGCGGGGAGCCCAATATCATTTCCTGGGATATCCTCAAAAACCACGTGCGGGCCTTTCTCTCCATCTCCGACGAGACTGCCGCAAAAGGAATGCGGATGCTGGCGACTCCGTTAAAGGGCGACGCCCCCGTGGTCTCCGGCGAATCCGGCGCTTCCACGTTCGGAGCACTGGCAGAGCTTCTCTCCTGCCCGGAGTACGGCGGCCTGCGAGAGGCGCTTGAGATCGACGAGACTTCCAGCATTCTTCTGTTCTCCACTGAGGGGGACACGGATCCGGACCGCTACAGGGATATCGTGTGGGGCGGACAGAATACAGACTTTTTTAACTGAGTAAACTAAGGAGGAATACAAAAGATATGAGTTCAGACAGACAGCGCGCATCTTTATTTGAGATGGACGGCATTCCGGAGCTTTCCCAGGCGCTTCCGCTGGCGCTCCAGCACGTGGTGGCCATGATCGTGGGCTGCGTGACCCCGGCCATCATTATCTCCGGAGCCGCCGGCTTAGACACTGCCGACCGGGTCATTTTGATCCAGGTCTCCCTGGTGATCTCGGCGCTCTCCACGCTTTTGCAGCTGTTTCCCATCGGGAAAAAAGGCGGCCTGCGCCTGGGCGCCGGACTGCCGGTCATCCTGGGCGTCAGCTTCGCCTACGTGCCCACCATGCAGGCCATCGCCGGGGAGTCCGGCATCGCCACGATTCTGGGGGCCCAGATCATCGGCGGCATCTGCGCCATTTTAGTGGGCCTCACCATCCGCAGAATACGGAAATTTTTCCCGCCGCTGGTGACGGGAACCGTGGTGTTCACCGTGGGACTCTCCCTCTATCCCACCGCGGTCAACTACATGGCCGGCGGCGCCGGGCAGGCCACCTACGGGCAGTGGCAGAACTGGCTGGTGGCGTTCTTTACGCTGGCGGTGGTGACCGCTTTAAACCATTTTTGCAAAGGCTTTTTAAAGCTGGCCTCCATCCTCGTGGGCATGGCGGCCGGGTATGTGTTCTCCATCCCCTTCGGCATGGTGAGCTTTGACAATGTGGCGCAGTCCGGCGTGTTCCAGCTCCCGCAGGTGATGCATTTCGGCATCAATTTTGAGATGTCTGCCTGCATCGCCATCGGCCTTTTATTCGTCATCAACTCGGTGCAGGCCATCGGTGATTTCTCCGCCACCACGGCGGGCGGCCTGGACCGCGAGCCGACCACCAGTGAGCTTCAGGGCGCGATCCTGGGCTACGGCGTCACTAACATGATCGGCGCATGCTTCGGCTGTCTCCCGACGGCCACCTACAGCCAGAACGTGGGCATCGTGGTCACCACGAAGGTGGTCAACCGGGTGACGCTTGGCATCGCTGCCGGCATCATCCTCATCGCGGGGCTGTTCCCGAAGTTTTCCGCGCTCCTCACCACAATCCCCTACGCGGTGCTGGGCGGCGCGACGGTCTCCGTGTTCGCCTCCATCGCCATGACGGGAATCAAGCTGGTGATGGCGGAGAACATGAGCTACCGCAATACCTCCATCGTGGGACTGGCGGCGGCTCTGGGCATGGGCGTCTCCCAGGCCCCTGCTTCCCTGGCGCTGTTCCCCGACTGGGTGACGACGGTGTTCGGAAAGTCGCCGGTGGTGATCGCTACGCTGGTGGCGATTCTTCTCAATGTGATTCTGCCGAAAGAACGCACGGCCTCGTAGGAGGGCCGTGCGTTTTTATTTCTTCACTGCCAGTATTCCCGCTGAACACAGAATACACAAAATCCCGATTCCTGTCCGCACCGTAACTTGCTCCCCCAGGAGCACAATTCCCAGCACAACGCTGGTAAGGGGCTCAAAGGTGCTTAAAAACGACGTTTTCCCCGCGCCAATCACCCGCAGGCTCACCTGCACCAGGGATATGGACGCGACGGTGGGCCCCAGAGCCACGGCCAATACGATCAGCCAGGCGGACAGCGGCAGGTCATACTGCAGGCCCCCGGTGATTTTTCCCAACAGTAAGGCCTCCATGCCGCCGATGAGGGAGATATAAAAACACAGTCTGAACGGATTCTGAGCCGCCAGTCCGGATTTATCATCGTAAACCACATAGAATGCATAGGTAATGGCGGAGGCGAAGGCCAGAGAGAGGCCAGTCACAGAGACCGATTCTCCCGGCGCTCCCAGGCAGGCCACCCCCATGAGCCCTAAAACTGCGCACACGCCGCCGGAGACGCTTAATTTTTCCCCGAACAAGACTACACAGACCACCAGAACCAGCGTCGGATAGAGGAAATGAATGGTTGTCGAGAGGCCCGCCGATATGTACTCATACGAAACACTTAACAATATGTTTGTGAGCATGTACCCCTGCACCAGCAGAAACATTTTGAAAAGCTCTTTCCTGCTGCCTGCAAGTGAGATTCCCCGCACCCGCGCCGCCGCGGCCGCAATCACGGCCGACAGGAGGAACCTGGCTGACACAAATGTAAGCGCAGTGCCTCCCAGCGCATAAAATTCCTTCGCCAGAACCGGCAGCAGTCCATAAAGCACTGCGGAGGCCACCGCGCATCCATATCCAGTCAGAGCGCTCATCCGTTCACATAGAGCTCCGGACGCCTGTCCTTATAGGCGGGAAGCTTCTTTCGCACTTCCTCCACCCGGTCCGTATCGATCTCGGCGCAGATCAGGGCAGGAACCTCGCCGGCGCTGGCAACCACCACTCCCATGGGATCCACGACCACACTCTCTCCCATGGAATTTACTCCCACCTGGTCACATGCCACCATGTATACGGTATTTTCAATCGCCCGCGCCGTGATCAGTGTGCGGAACTGGGGGCTCTTTAACGGCCCGGGAACCCAGGCTGTGGGCATCAGTATAATATCTGCCCCCTTCGCTCTCTGGTAGCGCGCCACCTCGGGAAAACGCACCTCGTAGCACACGAAAAGTCCAATTTTCCCAAAAGGCGTGTCGATGGGCTCAAAGAACCGGTCGCCCGGCTTGTTGTCATCGGATTCCTTGTATCCAAAGGCATCGTAGAGATGAGTTTTCCTGTACGTACCCACAATCTCTCCCCGGCTGTCCACCACCACAGTACAGTTATAATTTCTGTCATCCTCCGGATCCTCAACTTTTTCGTTCATGCCAAACACAATCCAGATGCCGTTTTCCTTTGCCAGGCTTCTCATGCCCGTCACAAAGGGGCCGGAAAGGCTCTGGGCGGTTCCCAGGCAGACGGCACGGTCCGTCCCCAGGGGAAAATGGCTCATAAAGCATTCCGGAAACAGCATAAGATCCGGCTGGTAGCGCTCCATGGCTTCCGCCACCGCTTTTCTGGCGCTCTCCAGATTCTCCTCCGGAAGGCCTTTCTGCTCCATCTGGGCTAATACAAATCTGCTTTTCATTTTTCTATCCTCTCTCTAAATAGTTCTTTTCATAGCAGCTACAGCTGTCCCAGAACAGTCGGCAGTGCCAGGCTGATCTGCGGAATATATGTGACAAGCAGCAGCGCAATGGTACTGGCAACGATGTAGGGAACGACTGGTTTTATGATCTCCTTCACCTGGATTCTGGAAATACCGCAGGCCACATACAGGTTGCAGCCCACCGGCGGAGTCACCATGCCGATGGCGACGTTCATCACCAGTACAACGCCCAGCGCGATGGGGCTGTAGCCCAGCTGCAGAGCCACCGGCAGAAAGATCGGGACAAAGATATACATAATCGAATTTCCGTCGATAAAGCAGCCCGCAATCAGAATCACGATGTTGACGACGATAAGGAACAGCACCACATGCCCGCCAGAAAGGGCGATAACCGCCTCCGACAGCGCGCTGGAAATTCCAGACACGGAGAGCACCCAGCTCATAAGCGCCGCATTTCCCACGGTCCACATGACCGCGCCCGTCTGCTTTCCCGAATCCACAATAATCGCAAAGAGTTCGCTCCATCGGATACTCCTGTAGATAAAAACGCCCACAAAAAGTCCGTACACTGCGGCCACAGCAGCAGCCTCCGTGGGAGTGAACACGCCACCGTAGATACCTCCCAGAATAATGACCGGCATCATCAGGCCCCAGAACGCATCCTTAAAGGCGCTCCAGCGCTCCGCCGCCGTCGCCCTGGGCACGCGCTTTAAGTCCGCTTTTCTCGTGACCCACATGGATGCCAGGAAAAGGGCGAAGCCCATCAGAAGTCCAGGGATAATGCCCGACATAAACAGTGTTCCCACCGATACGTTGGCGATGGAGCTGTAGACCACGAAGGAGATGGATGGCGGAATGATGATTCCGATCCCTCCCGCCGTGGCCATGAGGGCCGATGCATCCCCTTTGGTGTACCCCACCGACGTCATAGCCGGAATGATAATTCCGCCCAGCGCAGCCACCGTGGCGGGGCCGGAGCCGGAGATGGCCGCGAAGAAACAGGCTACCAGTACACACACCAGGGCGAGGCCGCCGTTTATATGTCCCACAAAGGACTGGGCAAAGCTTATGAGCTTCGTGGATATTTCCGCCTTCTCCATGATATTTCCCGCCAGAATGAAGAAGGGAATCGCCAGCAGCAGGAATTTACTGATGGAGGCGTAGTAGTTAAACGGAACCATCATAAGGCCCATGTCCGAGGTCAGAAGCGCAGAAATACTGGACAGACACATGGCCGTGCCGATGGGCGCTCCGATCAGAACGCAGACCGAAAATACAACTAGCATTACAACCGCAGTCATTTCTCCTCCTCCTTTCCGTCAGCCCGCAGGGCACGGACGATTGCCAGGACACTGCGGATCAGAATAAACGCCACTCCCAGAGGTACGAAGGAGCCGTACACCCAGTTGGGAACCTTCAGTGCCACGGAGACGAACCCGATCCTGTACTGACTGGCCGCCATTATGATACCGGTATACAGAAGCACTCCCGCCGCCAGACAGGTGAGCGCCGTATCTATGATGTAAAACAGTTTCTTTAACCGGGGCTTCATCATCCCGGTGATGAGATCCAGGGTATAGTGACCATCCTCCTTACTCGCCAGGGCTCCTCCCATGGTGGACAGAAGGACGAACATGGCACACACCAGCTCCTCCGTGAAGGAGAAGGAAAAATGCAGCACATACCTGGATAAGACGCCGAGAAATACTAACGTCAGCATCGCAATCAGCACGATGGCGACGATGACCGCCTCGATACTTATATCGTGTTTTTTCATTGGATTTCCCCCTCGTATTTACTGAATCCCCCAGGCCGCACAGGCCTCCTCTCCTACTAACGCCTTGTACTCCTCGATGGTCGAGGACGCGGCATCTTTAAACGCCTGAAGCTCCTCCTCGGTGGGGACGTAGACCTGGACGCCATAATCAATCATGTCCTGCTTGATCTTCGCCTCCTCGCTGCTCATATAATTGCGCCCCCATGCGGCGGCCTCATCGGCACATTCCTGTAAAAGCTCCTGGGTGTCGGGGCCCAGCTTATTCCACTCCGCTTCATTGACCAGGAAATCATAGAGCGCCAGCGTGGCGTTCAGCTCCGTGATATAGGGCTGCACCTCGTGAAGCGAACCGGACCAGAGCGTCTGGTAACCGTTCATATTGCCGTCCACGGCTCCCGTCTGCAGGGCCGAGTAAAGCTCGGAGAATGAGAGCTGCGTCGGATCCGCTCCCAGAGAACGCATAAGGGACATCTGCAGGTCGCCGTAGGTTCTCATTTTCAGATTCTCCATATCCCCGGGCGTGCGGATTTCCCGCTTGTTGTTTGCAAACTGCATGATTCCGTTAGGAAAAGTACTCAGATATATAACACCATACTTTTTAAACAGCTCTTTGCTGAACTCCCCTCCGGTAGTATCCGCAAATTCCCAGGCGGTATCGTAATCCTTGAATGCAAATGGAATTGATGTGACCTGAAAGGTTGTATCCACATCTGCAAACGAAGTTTCCGAGATAATCGCCATCTCAAACGCGCCTCCGGTAATCAGCATCTCCATGTGGCGGACCATGTCTCCGCTGCTTAACTGACAGTTGGGATAGCGCTCAATCTGCACCACGCCGCCGCTTTTTTCCTCCACCAGCCGCTCGAACTCGATGGCTGTCAGGCCATCCATGCCGGTGTCGCCGGTGGCATAGCTTAAGCGCAGCGTCGCGTGATCATAGGTTTTTCCGTTCACGGATGACTGGGCGTTCTTTTCTCCCTCTTCGCCGGAAGCTCCGCAGGCACAGAGGCCAAACGCCAGGGAGGACGCCAGCAGAATCGAAAGTATTTTCTTCATAGGATGCCTCCTCATTTTTCAAGATAGTTTTTCACGCAGTCCTCCATCTCATCCAGCATAAGCTCCACGGCTTTCTTTCCTTTTTCTGCGGTGGCTACCTGCGCATTCCCCAGCGTGCCCGAATCCGTCATATCACGGTATGCGACGCTCTTCATAATCGCCGGCCACTTATCATCGAACATCATGGGCGTGTTGGGGGCCTTCGTCATATCCACCAGCTCCGGATAGAGGTACATGAGAACGGAGGTCTGTGCCTCGCTGGCGTGGGCGTGGGGCGCCGGAGTCTCCCACATGCCGGTTTTGTCAGAGACGGCCGGAAGATACTGCCATACGCCAACCTGGGCGTACTTGATACCATACTTAATTCTCGCGTCCTCGAGAACCTCATTTAATGGCTGCGTGTTGTGCAGATGGTTGTTGACGATAAAAAAGCTCTGGAAACCCTGGCGCACAAACTCGGCAATGATTTCGCTGTATACCGCCTTCAGTGTCTCCCCGGAAATAGCGATGGTTCCCGGGAAAGTATTGAGGCTCTTGGACTGCCCTACCTCCAGACAGGGGCCGACAATGCCGTTCACGCGCTCCGCCAGCATCTCTGACATTTTCTTAGCCACCAGGATGTCCGCTCCCAGCGGATTGTGCGGGCCGTACACCTCGCAGGCTCCAGACGGGAGAATAATCGTTTTTGCGCTTTTTCTCCTCTCATCGAACTCACTCCATGACATGTCTCTTAACTTGTACTGCATAGTATGCTCTCCTTTCGGGTATATAATTTTTTTCTCGTCTTTCAATAGAGCAACCGTCGTGCCACATGTATGTTCAAATTGTATTTTTGTATATATTTAATATATTATTGCATTACATATCAATTTGTTTTATGCATATTGCATCATTCTATCATCTGCTAATATGAAACATTTTATAATTCTGTTTTTTCTCAGTCTCTTTCAGTCTTGTTTTTGAGACTATCCCTCTGTATTCAGTCTATATTTTGAGACTTTTATAGAAAATGCAGCAATAAAAATCCCCGTGCCGCATGTCCGTGGTTCAGACTGCGGCACGGGGAACTGGTCATTCTTACATTCAGTCCTCTTCTTTTATTTTTCTGTACCAGGAAGCCACGCTGATATCCAGCGTCCGGCAAATCTCGCGAACCTGCGCTTTCGTCGGATGGCCGCCGTATTTTTGGGCAGCTCTGGCAAGAATTTCCTTTTCCTGGGCGCGCATTAGCTCCTTTAAGGTCTTTCCGCCTCCTGCGTCTCCCTCATCAGTCTCAGATTTTAGACCACTGATCTTCTGGGGCACTACCTCCATCGACAGCACCGGCCCTTTCTCGAAGGTCATCATATACTCGATGCTGTTTTCCAGCTCCCGGACATTGCCCGGCCACTGGTATTCCATCAGAAGCTCCATGACAGGCTCCGACGCTGCGCGGATCTCCTTTCCCAGTATCTTATTGTACTTTCCGATGAAATGCTGAATCAGAAAAGGAATATCATCCTTCCGCTCTCTGAGCGGCGGAATGCGCAGGGGCACCACATTCAGACGATAATATAAATCCTCGCGAAATTCCTTCTGCTCGATCATTTTCTCCAGATTCTGGTTGGTGGCCGCGATAATACGCACATCCACATTGATGGGCGAGGTGGAGCTGCTGCCGATTCTCTCCACCTTTCTCTCGCTTAAAACCCGCAGAAGCTTGGCCTGCAGATACAGGGGCATGTCCCCGATCTCATCCAGGAAAAACGTGCCGTGATTGGCCAGCTGGATCTTTCCGATCTTGCCTCCCTTTCTGGCTCCCGTGAAAGCCCCCTCCTCATAGCCGAAGAGCTCGCTCTCCATAAGCGCCTCCGGGATGGCCGCGCAGTTCACCGCCACAAAGGGGTTTGCCTTTCTCTGGCTCTCGAAATGAATCATGCGCGCAAACATTTCCTTTCCTGTGCCGCTCTCCCCGGTGATCAGTATGCTGGACGAATGCTGGGCGGCGATTCTGGCCTGATTCACAAGCTCCCGCATCTTCTTTCCGGAAAAGACCAGTTCCTTGGCCACGCCTGTCCCATTCTCCTCGTTCTGTGTGATATTGTTCTGAACCTCTGAAAACGGGTTGATCGTGCAGAGCACGCTCCCGTCGCTGCCCATGACGAATTTCGTTCTCACTTGCAGAAGGTACTGAAAGCCGTCGATATCCCAGTGAATCTCCTGCACGCGGGCCGGGTGTTTCTGCGTCGTCTGCGCCGCCACCGCTATCACCTCAGAAAGCAATGCCTTTTTAAGCTCCGGCTCATCGAAATGCAGATATCTCTTTGCATAGGCGTTGACCTGCAAAACGCCTCCCTCCGGCGAATAGAGAAGTATGCCGTCCTCCATGGCCTCAATCACGGAGCTCATCTGCGCATTCATGATCTGGGTCCGCTCCATCAGCGCCTCCTGCTCCAGCTTCGCCGAAATGAGCCCGGAAATTTTCTCCAGATATTCCATGAGCTGTTCCTGCTTGCTGATCAATAGCTTTTGCTGCTTTTCGTCAAAGGAGGCGATGACCAGAACGCCCTCGATCGTTCCCTGCTGAAGGATCGGATAGGCAAGCACTGAGTAAAACCGGCCGTCTATGGTCTTTCCCATATTGGGATGCTGGTCGATGTAGGTGGTGGTGTCGATGGCCGCCACCGGCTTTCCCGTCCGTATCACCTGGACGGTATAGCTGTTCTGCCAGATAGGAACCAGCACGCCGTTCTCATAGCAGACCGTGTCCGTCTGATACCAGATCCCGGTGGCCGCCACACGCTCCAGCGGATCGGCCCGCAGAATCGTAAGCTCCAGATCCAGGACCGCAGAGAAGGATTCAAGAAGCATATTCAGATATTCCTTTATGTCGGTGAGTTTCAAGTTTTTCCCTCCGCCCCTTTCCTGTTTACTGCTATTATTATATATCAGTATCTGTATAATTCAACGCAAAAAAAGCGGGCGCGCCCGCTTTTTCTCATCTCCCCCGGTCCTCTCCGCTCCGGTTCACCGGATATCCGTTTCCCTGCAGATCCGTGGTCAGATCATTTAACTTCTTTTCTCTGTCCCCGTCTGCCTGTCGGTCCGTCATCCCGGCCTCGTAGGCCCCGTGGGGGATGACCTTTATTTTCTCTTTGATACGCTCCTTTTCCGTGCGTTTTTTCAATCGTTTCACCTCCGTTCCCGGTATTTTTCTTAGTATACCCGGAACGGAGGCTGTCAAACCTGCCTACTCCAGATTGAGCTTTCTGTCCAGAATATAGCTGGTTCCGATGAATCCGACCGCCAGCTCCAGAATGATGCTCACAAACGGGATCCACAGAATCAGATGCATCGCCGCATAGGAGTCGTTTCCATCAAGCAGAATGTTCATGAGTCTGTATGCATGCGAACAGTAATGCAGATTTATAAAATTCATCACGGTCCCCAGCACCACGTACGCGACGACTGAAAACGCCACCCTGTGATGTTTCGCCAGCTGCCCCAGGGCCATGGCCAGATAGAAATGGACGATGCATCCCAGAAAAGCCACAAGCCCCAGCGCCAGTACCTCTATGACCATGAGCGTCCCGTTCACGGTGAGGACCGCGTCGTTGACAAAGCTCCTTATGAATAAATCCAGAAGCTCTCGCGGAATCTCAATGAGCGCGACGAAGAAATCGCCTCCCGCATAGCATCCGATGGAGAAAAACGCCACCAGAAACGACAGCATGCACACGACGCAGGCCACCAGCGCCTTGGACAGCACCAGCTGCCAGGGCTTCACGGGCAGAGTGAACATCAGATACCCTTCGCGTTTTAAGAGGCCCGAGTAAAACCGGCGGATAACGATCATCACCGTAAACACGCCCATGACCACCAGGATTCCCGTGTAGAGAAGCATGGCCACCATCTGGGTCTGATCCAGGAAGCCCTGCTCCAGGTTAATAGCTGCAGCCCCGTTTCCCGTCAGCAGATCGCTGAACAGAAACGCGTTGATGACAGAGATGGCCGCCAGCGCCCCGTAAATCGGAAGCATGCTGCGCATCACAGCCTTCCACTCATATTTGATCAGTTTACCGAACATGTTCTCACTCCTCCCTCTTTCGCCAGTCTTCATAATTTCCCGCCGGCACCGCGAAGATCTCGCGGAACAGCTGATCCACGGACTTTCCTTCCTTCGAGCGGATATCGTCCACGCTCTCCTTGCGCACCAGACGCCCTTCCTTTAAGAAAATGACCTCATCCAGCACCTTCTCCACATCCGCGATCAGATGTGTGGAGATAAGCACCGACGCCTCCGGCGAATAGTTGGTGAGAATCGTCTTTAAAATGTAATCCCTGGCCGCCGGATCCACGCCCCCGATGGGCTCATCCAGCAGATAGAGCTTCGCATTCCGGCTCATAACCAGCGCCAGCTGCACCTTCTCCTGATTGCCCTTGGAAAGGCTCTTCATCCGGTCTTTCATGGAAATGGAAAGGCGCGCCATCATCTCCTCTGCGGTCTCCCTGCGAAAATCCCTGTAAAAATCCGCGAACAGCTTCACCATGTCTCCCACCCGCATCCAGTCGGCATAAAACATCCGGTCGGGCAGATAGGAGATAATGGATTTGGTGTGGACGCCCGGCTCCTCCCCGTCGATTTTTATAAAGCCTGTGTCCGGCATTAAAAGGCCGTTGGCCAATTTGATAAGTGTGGTCTTTCCCGACCCGTTGGGCCCCAGAAGACCGATGATCTTTCCGCTCTCCAGCGTCATGGTCACATCGGTCAGCGCGTCCTTCGCGCCGAACCGCTTGCCAAGACCTTCGCAAACCAGTAACTCCTGACTCATTCCTCTACCTCCTTAAGCGCATCCTCCAAAACTGCCCGGATCTCACCTCTGGTGTATCCCAGGCCTTTCATTCTCTCCAGAAATACCAGCACCTGCTCCCTGGCCTGCTTCGACCGGAGCTCCTCAATCGCTCTCATATCCTGTGTCACACTCCTTCCGGCTGTCCGGTTCGTCACCACCAGCCCCTGATTTTCCAAATCCGCCATGGCCCGCTGCATTGTGTTGGGGTTCACCCCCGCGTCCGCCGCCAGCTCCCTGACCGAGGGCAGCCGCTCTCCCACGGAGTACACGCCCGCTGCAATCTGCGCGGCGATCTGTTCCGAGAGCTGCATCCATATGGGCCTGTCATCTGCAATCTTCCACTCCATTCCATCACCTTGCTTTTTGTATTATTGTATTGTTGTATTACTTGCTTAATACAGTTATACACTAATGTTCCAGTTTCGTCAACCCCTTTTTATACTTTTTCGCAAATTAATGAAATACTTATTTAATTTTTGTGAATTTAATGATAAAATAGAAGGCGAAGAGATATGATTTACTATATATGGAGGTGGCAATACATGAAAATGATTTTAGCTATTATAGGAAGCGACGACGCGGATGATCTGGTATACGATTTAAACCAGCACTCGTTTTTCGTCACAAAGCTGTCCACCGTCGGCGGTTTCATGAAGAAACGAAGCACCACCCTGATGCTCGGCGTGGATGACGACAAAGTGGAGGAGGCCATCGAGATCATCAAAAAGACCTCCGGTACCAGACACCAGCTGGTCTATGCACCTCCCACAATCTCCGCCGGAAGCTCTTCCCCGCACATCGGCATGTCCGTTCCCATGAATATGAAGGTGGGCGGCGCGACGGTGTTCGTGATGAATGTCGAGGGATTTGAGAAGTTTTAGAACGGACTTTGACAGAAGATATATCGGTAAATAAAAAAGATGCAGTGCGGCAGCTCCCAGGGAGCGCCGGATGCATCTTTTTTATCCATTTCCTGCTTAATCAAAATAAACCCCGTCAATCATCTTAACCGTCGGGAAATACGAGAAAATCACCTTCGCCACCATCTGATCCTCATACACAAACGTGTTGGTCCAGTAGCGGGCGTCCTGCGAGTGGTTCCGGTTGTCGCCCATCATGAAGTACGCGCCCTCCGGCACCACGTACGGCCCGAAGGAGCCTTCCATGGGCTCCGGCAGATAGGGCTCGTCCAGCGGCTCCTCGGAGCCGTCGATGTAAACCTTCCCGTCCACGATGGTCACGGTCTCGCCCGGCAGGCCGATGATGCGCTTCACATAGTTGATCTCCTCGTTGTCCGGCCATTTAAAAATGACCACGTCCCCGCGCGCCGGCTCCTCAAAAAGATAGGAAAAGCGGAAGCCGATCACCCGGCTTTTGGCGCGGATCGTATTCTCCATGGACGGCGAGGGCACCCAGCTGTTGGCAATGACAAACGTGTTGATCACGAACGCCAGCACCGCCGCCACCGCAAGGATCTGCACCCACTCCATCACCTCCTTGCGGAGAGGCTTTTTCCTGCTCTTTCTCTTTTTCTCCTCCGTATTCTCCTCCCGTTTGCTTCCAAGTCTCATATATTTTATGTCTCCCTTGATTACATTTCCAGAAATCTGCACGCCAGTGCAAAGTAAATCATCAGACTTAAGCAGTCCACGATGGTCGTGATCATCGGCGACGCCATGATAGCCGGGTCAAGCCTCAGGACCTTGGCCCCGATCGGCAGCGTACAGCCGATGGTTTTCGCGATGATAACGATAAAAAAGATGCTCAAAACCACCGTCAGGCAGATCATCTCCCTGCCCGGATAAATGATAATAAGCCGGACGTAATTGACCACAGCCAGGCAGAGGCCGCAGATTACGCCCACTCGCACTTCCTTCCAGATCACTTTCAGTATATCCGACGGTTCGATCTCGCCCACGGACATACCGCGGATAATCATGGTGCTGGACTGGCTGCCCGAGTTTCCTCCCGTGCTCATGAGCATGGGAATAAATGTGACCAGCAGCGGCACCGCCGCAAACGCCGCCTCGTACTCCGCCAGGATGCTCCCGGTGATCGTACTGCTCAGCATGAGAATCAACAGCCACAAAATACGGTTCTTCGCCAGCTGCAGCACGCTGGTCTTCAGATAGGGCCGCTCACTGGGGAGCATGGCCGCCATCTTCTCGAAGTCCTCCGTGGCCTCCTGCTCCATGACATCCACCGCGTCGTCCACGGTGATGATGCCCACCAGGCGGTCCTCCTGGTCCACCACCGGCAGCGACAGAAGATCGTACTTGTTAAATGTATCGACGACCTCCTCCCGATCCTCCGTGGTCACCGCCTTGATCACTCTGGTGTCCATGATCTCGCCGATGACGGTCTCGTACGGATTCATGAGGAGATCCTTGACCGTCACGACGCCCTCTAAGTGGCGCTTGTCGTCCATCACATAGCAGGTGTAGATGGTCTCCTTGTCCACGCCGTGCTTCCGGATATAGGCGAAGGCCTGCTCCACGGTCATGCGCTTTTTGAGGCCCACGTACTCCGCCGTCATAATGCTGCCGGCGCTGTTCTCCGGGTATTTCAAAAACTGATTAATCAGCTTTCTCGTGTCCGGGCTCGCGTTCTGCAGAACCCTCTTCACGATGGTGGCCGGCAGCTCCTCCAACATGTCCACCGCATCGTCCACGAACAGATCGTCCATGATAAAATTCAGCTCGCGGTCGGTGATGCTGTTGATGATGTGCTGCTGCTTCTCCACCGGCAGGCACGCAAATACGTCCGTTGCCAGCTCCTTCGGCAGCATCCGGAACACAACCACCGTCTTCTCCGAATCCAGCTCCTCAATAAATAAAGCAATATCCACCTCATTCAGATCGACCAAGCGCTCCTTCAGTTTCAGATACTGCTTCTTCTCAGCTAAATCCAGCAATTCTTCTAAATCCAGTTCCTCATCGAACATACTCTTCCCCTTTCAAATCATAAGTTTTGAAAGCGGAAATACAGTCCTGCTCTACGAAAACGGGCCGTGACAATGCGGCCAGCCATCCGTCGCAGGCCCAGGGTTCCCGCTGTCAGATTCCGCCGAAATACGACTTCGACCTTCCACAATGTCACGTCCTTTCTGAAAGTAATTGTCTGTCCTCAAACTTACTTTCTCATTATATATTCAATTCTTAAAAATAGCAACGCATTTTTACAAAAAAGCCGCGCACCCCCACAGATAGTAGTAGGGCACAAAAAGCAGGCGCAAAAGCCGGAATGCCGGCACAAAATAGGATAAATCCGCAAACACCGGGCATACGACAAGGCTTGCGATGGCTAAAAATGGCAGAAGTCCCAGCAAAATCTCCGCCCGCCCCAGAAGGCGCTCAAGCGCCATGGAAAAGGCGGCGACAAGAACCGCGTAAACAGCCATCAGCGCGGCCTCCTTTAAGAGATTTCCTCCTCCGCCAGAGAAAAAGACCGCCGCCAGCACCGAGAGCCCCAGAAGGAATACCGGCGCACCCGCCGATACGGCCCGGCAGAAGCTCCTCCGGTTGCCGGAAACCGCCGCAAACAGGCCGCTCTCCTCGTCCTTCACCAGCCAGGCCGCCGAAAAAAGGCCCATGATAAACATGCAGACCGCGCCAACGCCGCGCACGGGAAAGCCCGCAAGGCCGCCGGCGTTTTCCGCACGCTCCGCTGCGTCCTCCCAGGCAGCGCTGTCAGTCCCCTGCAACGCACCTGCAACGCCCGGCGCGTCCTCCCCGAACGCCTCCTCTGCCGTCACATACTCAAACGAAAACGTGCTCCCGTTGGACGCATACTTCTCATACAGCGGTTCCAGCGCCTCCCAGCGCTCTTCCTCCGGGAGAAAGGAAAGTCCCTCCCCCTCCTCGCTGTAAGTCTTTAAAAGCTCCCGCCCGTACACCTCGATGAGCCGGGCGTACACCACCTCCGTGGAGAGCTCCGCCAGCACCGTGGAGGGAGCCGAGATCACGGTGATGCAGCGGCGGTAGTTCCCGGAATCCAGCTTTCCCTTCAGATCTTCCCCGAAGATATAGCCGCACTCCGCCCGCCGGGCCGCCACGTCCTCCTTCACCGCCTCCGCCGAAGGGACCGTATAAAATTCAAACACACCCTCCGCGCTCTCCAAAAGCCCGATGACCTCCGGCGCGAGAGTCTCGTCCTCCGCGTACACCGCCACGGCGATGCGGCCGGAGTCCGCCTGCTCCAGGCGGCTTAAGAAAACCATGACCGCCGGCACTGCCAGGAGAAACACCACAAACAGAGGGCGCTTCAGCTGCCGCTTCACCGACAGCCAGAGCCAGATCAGCCGATCATTCATTCCGCTTCATCACCCCCACCGTCAAAAGGAAAAACACCGCCGCCATCGCGCCCAGCTTCGCAAGCGCTCCGGGCGCCGGAGCCGCAAACGCCCCCGTCAGCGCATCCATCATCAGAGCCGCCGGCATCCACTGCCCCACGACCTTCACCGACGCCGGCAGGAACACCGAAGGGACCAGCCCGCCGGCCAGAAAGGCCATGACCACGGCGCCGAAAAACAGAATCATCACGCCGGCCGGCGCACTCCCGGCCAGCTCATAGATAAACAGAATCATTGCCGCCGCTGCGAGACAGGTGAGCGCCACCGCTGCCGCCCCGTAACCGCTGAAATTAACGGCGCCAAGGCATACCGCCGCCGCAGAGACCAGCGCCGCCGCTCCGCCCAGCAGCAGAACCGCCGCCCAGTATCTGGCAGACGCCATCTGAAAGGCCCCCACGCCCATCATCCGCAGCCGCTGCGTAAATACCCGGCTGTGGGGCGCCAGGAACTGGGCCGCCGGGATCCCCAACAGCAAAAGAAACATCACAAACGCGGAGATCCCGTAATACTCCGTCATGGACACGTCCCCCGCCGCGCTGACCGTCTGCTTTCCAAAGTATCCCTCGCGGGAGGCGGAATATCTGAGATAGATGCGGTTTAAGTCCGCCTCCACCTGGGCCACCGCTTCGGGGTGCCCGTTAGCAAGGCACAGCTCGTCCGCCGCATAGATCCCCGCCTGGGAGACCCCCAGCGTGTGGGCCGCAGAATCGGTTAAGGCCTTTAAAACCGCCGCCTCCGTCCCCGCATGTTCCGGGAAAATGATGGTCACCGGCGTGTTGGTGCCGTTCATGATGTCCTGGACGAAGGTCCCCGGCACGTCCATCAGGCAGTAAAACTCCCCGTCGGCCAGCCCCTTCTTTCCGGTCTCCCGGTCCACATAGACGAACTCGCAGACAGAGCCCACGCTGTCCAAGGACTCCAGCATCCCCAGCACGCGCCTTGCCGCCGCGCCGTCCTCCGGAAGAATCATCCCGATGGTGATCTTCCCCACGGCCCGGTCCCCATAGATAAGTGTCCCTGCAGAAAGAGCAACTGTACCGAGAAGTAGCGTCAGTACAGTTGCTCCTGCCAGAAAATATGGGATGACTCTGAGGACACGTTTTAATTCCATTTTCAGATAGATTAAAAAGGTTCTCATATTTCCCTCTCAGCCAAAATTACTGAAGCTGCGTGAGAATGCCCACTGCGTTGGCAAACAGCTCCATGGCCACATTATTCCAGTCTTCCTCCGTCGCGGCAAGCACATCCATGGTCTCGCCCTCCGGCATATCCACCCCGCCCTCCAGCGGAATCACCGCGTAGCGGCCGGACATATCCATGGAGAGCTCCGTCATTCCATCCTCATCCATGATCTGGAACTTCATCTGATCGATGGTGGCATCAAAGCTCTCGCCCTTGACCAGGTTCTGCACCGCACCTGCAAGATCCAGCGCCGCGATGGTCTTTCCGTCAACGCCCAGATCCATATTGAGTGTGTAGGTGCTGTCCGCCACCGTGTAGCTGCCTCTGAGGATCGCGCTAAACTCGCTCTCTCCGCCCAGAACCGTGACGGTCACGCTGTCATCGTAAACCTCCTTGTCGTAAGTGCCCGCGCGGTCGATCACAACGGATACCGTATCCACACCGTCGCTTATGCCGATCTCGGTGGAGGAGTTGGCTCCCATGTGGTAGCCGTCCTCGTACTGGCCCTTGACCGTCAGAGTCACCGCCGTGCTGCCAGCCTCCTCAGCGGCCGCTTCTGTCCCGGCGTCTGCCTCTGCCTCAGCCGCTCCGTCCTCCGCAGCTGCAGTCTCCGGAACCGCGATCACAGTCGTCGCCTCGTAGGAAGCCAGTCTGCCGTCCTTCGTCACATAGACGCTGGCATCGATATCGCCCACATACTGGCCGATGCTGTCGATTCCCTGCTCCATCGCCTCGCCGAGCTGTGCCCAGATCGCCTCGCCGCCGGGAATCGCCTCGCCGTTCATGGTCATGCCGCCCAGCTTGTAGGAGTTCGCCATGATGTCAAAATACTCCACCACGTCGGTCTTGAAGGCCTCATCCGCCATGATAAATTCCTTGGTGGCGGTTAAGAACTCCGCAAATGCCTCCTTCGACACCTGCACCTGGTATCCGTCCACAGACTCCTCCTTGCCGTTGATCGTCTGTGTCTTTCCCTCGATCTCCTCCACGGTCATGGCCGCCTTTAAGTTGTCGATTGCCTGGCTTCCCTCTCTGTAACGGCTCCACAGGGCCTTAAGGTCAAACGGCATATCTGCGCCGTAGGAATTGTCCTGCAGATACTGGAAATACTCGGTGATGTAGTTGGCCGTCTCCTCCGGATCCATGCCGGAGCTCTCGAGCGCGCTGCTGATAAGCTCAGAGTTCTTGATCCGTCCCGCCAGGTCGTCCTTGTAGTTTAAGGTAAACGCCTTGCTGGAAAGCTCCGGAATCGCCATGATGAGATTGGTGTCATCCATGTAAGCCTGCAGCTTTGCCAGATCCATCCCCGCATAGCCGATGCCGAATACAGCAGACGAGCTGCGGCTCTCTGGATCCGCCTTCGAGGTCATAAATAATTTTCCGCTGGTCAGATCTGCCAGATCCTCGCTGCCGCCGTCCAGCTGGACCTCGAGATCCACCTGATACGGGCTGGTCTTCATCGCCTCATAAAATTCCTCCCATCCGAAGATTTCCTCCAGCGGAGAAGTCTCCTCCGTGTCCACCGCCGATGCGATGGCATCCACGACTACTGTTTTCGCGTCCTTCTTAGGCGCCATAAAGTATGCCGCCGCCGCGATAATGGCGATCACTGCAATTACCGCCACAATGATGCCGGCTTTTTTGCCGCTCTTCTTCGGTTCTTCCGTGACCGGCTGGTTTGTCGTCATTTCTTCCATAATTTATCCTCCTGTTTTTTCTATCTATCTATATTAGTCTTTCAACTAAAATAGCCCATCAGCTGCGCCGCCGTCTCCGCCGCGGGTATCTCCGCCAGGCGTCCCTCCTTCAGCACATATATCCTGTGACACAGGGACAGCTCCGCCATCTCGTGGGACGTGAGAATCACGGTTCCCCCCTGCTCCATATAGGTTCCAAGGTATGCCTTTATGTCCTCCTTGCAGGCTAAATCCAGCGCAGCGCCCGGCTCATCCATGACGAGCACCGGCGCGTGTCCGGCCAGCGCCCCTGCGATGGTCAGACGTTTCTTCTGTCCGCCGGACAGCTTTCCCGCAGGCGTCCTAAGGAACTGGCCCACGCCCATCATCCGGGCTGCACCCTCCTCCAGATCGCGCTCCATGCGGCGTCTGTCCCCGCGGTACCACAAAAGCAGGTTGTCCCGCGCTGAAAGCTCCGGCATCATGGGATTCTCCTGGGGCACATAGGCCGCATACTTCTCGTAAACCCTGGGATGCCCCACCGCCTCGTGACCGTCGAAGGAGACGCTGCCGCCGTCCGGCCTCGCCGCCCCGGCAACGATGGAGAGAAGCGTGGTCTTCCCGCAGCCGTTGCCGCCCACGATCCCCACACACGTTCCCGGCTCCGCCTCGAAGGACGCGCCCGCCAGGACCTTTTTTCTCTTGAAGCTCTTCTCGATTCCTGTCACCTTCAGCATAGCAGATTCGTTCCTTACTTTTAAAGAAAATATTACGGGACTATTGTACCACAAAATCGTCTGTAATTTCTGAATATTATATTACGATTTTAGAAAATATATTTTATAAAAATAAACGCGGAAAAATGGCTGTACCTGCGGAGAGGTGCGGCCATTTTCTAAGAAAAAGCGACCGGCACCTCTGCTTATAAACAGAAGGGCCGGCCGCCGTTCATCTGAAATTATTAATCTAAAGAAACCTTCCAGTCGTCGGAACCTTCGCCGTTTACCACGTAGTAGGCAACGTTCTCCTCCGGCTTCACATAAACCTCGATGGTCTTAATGCCTGCCGCAGTGTGACCGGCTGCCACGTATGCAGCCTTTGCCTTCTCCACAATCTCGTCGGCAAGGAACTGTCTGCCTGCAAACTCAACGAACACCTTTGCTTCCTTCTTTGCAGGAGCTTTCTTCGCGGGAGCCTTCTTCACGGTCTCCTTTGCCGGAGCTGCTGCTTTCTTCGGAGCGGCCTCTTTCTTCGCTGCTGCTGTCTTCTTCGGAGCGGCCTCCTTCTTCGGGGCTGCCTCTTTCTTCGGAGCCTCTGCCTCGGCCTTCTTAGCCGGTGCTGCCGGAGCTGCTTCTACAGGAGCGGCTGCTTTAGCGGTCTTAACTGCTGCGGTTGTCTCTGCTGCAGTGGTCTTCTTGGTTACTGCCATCTTGAATTTCCTCCTATCAACTCAACTAAAGTATATTCAATCACCCTATAGTGCAAAACCTCTGATGTCAATGATCGAAAGAAATTATAAGGCGGTTTTCCCTTTTTGTCAACTAAATCAGCCATTTCTCTCCATATTTTTATGTTTTTTACTCTTCTTTGTACTTGAAGTTCGGAATCACGTCGCTCCATTTGCTGATGCCGATCAGAGGCTTCGCGAACTCGGTCCGCTTCAGGGCCTCCTTGCCGTCGTCAATGTACTTAAACACCTCCCAGAGCTTCTTTCTCTTTTCCGCGATCACCACGTCGGGCCGGTCCATGTCCACGGTCCAGAGGCCGAACGCGCAGAACTGGTTCACCTCCGAGATCGCGTCCACCTGACGGCTCAGGATAAAGGCATCGATGTAGGGATTGCTGTCCACCAGGAAATAGGCGTAGGCAAACGCCGCGGCCTGCAGCTCGGGCACGTCGCCTCTGGTGGCGCTCTTAGAGGTAAAGCCCTGCTCCGAGAGGATGATATGTCTCACGCTGCCGGAGGCATTTCTCATCACATCCTGCTGGAAGTAATCGGTAAGCACATGCAGGTTTTTGAAGTTCACCACCGGGGAGCTGAAGCTGTCAGTGATGCGCCCCGTGCCGTCATCCAGCCAGAACTCCGGCTCCGTCAGATTTAATGGGTACGGATGGTAGGCAAGGCCCCAGTCCATCTGGCCACCCTCCCTCACATACTGGTTAAACAGGTCGATGACATCCTTCGCTCCGTACTTGAGAGTGGTGTTCTCCTGGTTCCAGAAAAAGTCGGTGGAGAAAAATACTCTCGCGTTGGCACTCTGGCTCTTAATCGCACTGTAGAACACGCGGAACGCGTGCTCGTAGGCCTTCACATACTCCTCAATGGCCATGGGGCCGGCGTAGTTCCACTGCTCGTTGTTGTTGATCTCGTTTCCGATGATCCAGTTGGATACGCGGCCATAGTCGATATTGGCGCCGGAGTAGCGCTCCGCCAGGAACGACATGATCGCCATGGTGTCCTCAAAGCCCTGCTTCGTCACGGTGTTGAACATGTAGTAGTTGGCCGCGGCGGACTTGGATGCGCCCGGATAAATGAGCTGCGGCATCTGGTCGTTCCATCCGTTTAACACGATGGCGGACACCACCATGCCCTTCTGGGTCATCAGACGGATGGTGTTGTCGTAGCTCTCGATCAGCGACTTGTTAAAATGGTAGGTCTTTCCGTTGTACTCGTGGGTGAGCGCGCCGTTCGGATCCAGAATGTGGTGGAACGGGATGTTGATGATGACGTACTTCACGCCCAGCTCAAAGGCATCTGCGGTCATATCGTTCTGGATCAGCAGGCCCTTCTTCGTGGAAACCTCCGGATAGGGATCCTGGAACGCCGCCACGGACTCCGGGTTGGTTATGTATGCCTGGTTGCTGATCTCCTCGTACTTCCCATCGCGGCACACGGCCACCACGAAGCGGGAAAACAGCCGGCTGGAGGTTCCGCCTTCCATATAGAACGGCATCTGATAGTTGAAGCTCTCCGCCTGGTCGATGACGGAGCAGTAATCGCCGCGGGTTCCGATGTTCTCCTCGTAGGGCTGCAGCTCAAACAGGTAGTATTTCCCGTCGTCCGGGATGATGACCGGCTGCTCCTGCACCGGCGTACCGTCCGCATTCACCGCGGCTGTGCCTGCCGCACCATTCGCCGTTCCTGCCGTGCTTCCCGCGGCGGCCGCGCTTCCGTCTGCGGCCGTGCCGTCCGCCGCCGTCTCCGGCACCGGATCCGGCTCTTCCCAGGCCCTTCCGCTGACAGTGATGTATCCGTTCTCGATCACGCAGGTATCCACATTGGCCACATCCTTCGCCCAGGCGGTCATGGAACATATGGCCGCCATGGCGGCCGCTGCGGCCGCTATTTTAAAATGCATTTTCATTGAAGCCCTCCTCACAATCCGTTTCACATTTTATTTATGCTCATAAAAAACGCAGCGCCAGCACTCAAAATACTGACGCTACTTACTATATCATATGCGGATTAAAATTCCCTTAGCAGTTTTTTACAATTCCCTTACAATCTTTATCTCTTTCTCAGGAATATGAACACCAGTCCGCTGACCCCCATGAGAATCGGGTAGAAGCAGAAGGGGATGATCTCGTAGGGCGTCAGGGCCGTCAGGCTGGCCGCCGACAGAAGCTGCGCGCCCCAGGGAATCAGTCCCTGGCAGGTGGAAGTAAACATGTCAAGCAGGGACGCGGAGCGCTTGGGCTGGATGCCGAAATCGTCGCTGATCTCCTTGGCGATGGGACCCACCATCACAATGGCCACGGTGTTGTTGGCCGTACAGCAGTCCACCAGCATGGACAGCACCGCGATGCCCAGCTCGCCGCCCTTGGCGCTGTTGATCCGCTTCTTTATAAAGCTCAGAATAAAATGGATTCCGCCATACTCCCTCACCAGCGAGACGATGCAGGCCACGATCATCGTGATCACCGTGATGTCGTACATGCCGGTGACGCCGGTTCCGATGGCCGTGAACATCTGGGACGGCTCCATGGCGCCCGTGACCACGCCCACAATGAGGGAGAGCACGGTTCCCGTGATCAGCACCACGAACACGTTCACGCCCAGAAGCGCGCCGATCAGCACCACCAGATACGGGATGACACGGTAAATATTGAAATCATAGGCTCCCTCCAGGCTGAAGGAATGGCTGCGGGCCAGCACCAGAAAAATCACCGTGGTGATAATGGCGGCCGGAAGCACAATGAGGAAATTCTGTTTAAACTTGTCCCTCATCTCACAGCCCTGGGTCTTCACCGCCGCGATGGTGGTGTCGGAAATCATGGACAGGTTGTCCCCGAACATGGCGCCGCAGACCACGGAGCCGATGCACATGGGAAGGGGGAATCCCGCCTTCTCGCTGATGCCCACGGCGATGGGCGCCAGGGCCGCAATGGTTCCCATGGAGGTACCCATGGACACGGAGATAAAGCATCCGATGATGAAGATGCCTGCCACCGCCACGCCGGACGGGAGCACGGAAAGTCCGAGGTTTACGGTGCTCTCCACACCGCCTGCTGCCTGCACTGCGCCGGAAAATGCGCCGGCCGCCAGGTAGATTAAGCACATGGTGATGATGTTCTCATCCCCCACGCCCCGGGAGACGATCTTAAACTTCTCGTTGAACGAGAGACCGCGGTTCTGCACAAAGGCCACGGTCAGCGCAATCAGGAACGCCACGATGGCCGGCATGCTATAGAAGTCTCCGGTCACAAAGCCGGAGCCCAGAAAAATAATGAGGAAAACGAATATGGGAATCAGCGCCCACCCGTTCGCCTTCGTCGTTTCATTTTGGTTCATACCTGCCTATATCCTCCTTAAAAAGATTCTTGTTCTCCATCATACCACAAATTTCGCCATTTTCAAACTGTGACTTCAAAAGTCTTTACAAATACCGGGAACTGCGCTATAATCACAATCACGACAATAAAATATGGTGTCAAGCGAAGGTTGCAGGAAAGTAGTGTCAGGGCTTACCGAAGGATTAATAGTCTCAGGTGCCGCGGATCACCGTCTGTGGTAGGACTGTAACTGGATGACTCTCTGGAGAATCTCACGTATGAGTGGGTGCCGAAGGTGTAAGCAGCCGGCGATCAGACGCCGTCCCTGCGAATCTCTCAGGCAAAAGGACAGAGTACGAAAAATGTCTTTTTCGTGTGCATTCTTGGAGTTAAATATTTATATTTGGCTCCATATTTTTTTGCCAGATTTTATTTACGTAAGGAGAGAATGTAACTATGGAAGTATTTATGAACGGTCTGGCCCAGTTTGTGGCCGTGATGAACAAGATCCTGTGGGATTACCTGCTCTTGTTCCTTCTGGTGTTTACCGGAGTGTTCTTCACCCTGCGTCTGCGCTTCGTGCAGGTGCGGCATTTCAAGACGGGACTTAAGACGCTGTTCGGCGGCTTTTCCTTAAACGGCGGAAGCCATGAGCGCGGCTTAAGCTCCTTCCAGGCGCTCACCACCGCCATCGCGGCCCAGGTGGGAACCGGAAACATCGCGGGTGCGGCGACAGCCATCGCCTCCGGCGGCCCGGGCGCCATCTTCTGGATGTGGGTCAGCGCCTTCTTCGGAATGGCCACCATCTACGGCGAAGCTACCATGGCCCAGAAGACCCGCGTGGTGAAGGACGGCGAGGTCGTGGGCGGACCGATCTACTACATAAAGGCGGTTTACAAGGGAGCCTTCGGTAAATTTGTGGCCGGCTTCTTCTCTGTGGCAATCATCCTGGCTCTGGGCTTCATGGGCAACATGGTGCAGTCCAACTCCATCGGCGATTCTTTCGCCAACGCCTTCGGCGTGAAAACCTGGTGCGTGGGCATCGTGGTGGCCCTCATCGCGGCTCTCATTTTCATCGGCGGCGTGCGCCGCATCGCATGGGTGACGGAGAAGATCGTGCCGATCATGGCCCTGCTCTACACCGTGGGCTGCCTGTTCATCCTGGTCATGAACCTGCCGGGCGTAGTGACCGCATTCAGACAGATTTTCGTGATGGCCTTCGCACCCCAGTCCGTGGTCGGCGGCGCGGCCGGCATCACCGTACAGAAGGCCATGCGCTTCGGCGTTGCCCGCGGCCTGTTCTCCAATGAGGCCGGTATGGGTTCCACGCCCCACGCCCACGCGCTGGCAAACGTCGCCCACCCGACGGATCAGGGCGTGCTGGCCATGATGGGTGTGTTCATCGACACCTTCATCATCCTCACCATGACTGCCCTGGTCATCCTTTCCACTGGATCCCTGGAGTCCGGCCTCACCGGCTCCGCGCTGGCGCAGACCGCGTTCAACTCCACCTTCGGATCCTTCGGAAACGTGTTCATCGCCATCTGCATGTTCTTCTTCGCGTTCACGACCATCATCGGATGGTATTTCTTCGGCGAGGTGAATGTGAAGGCGCTGTTTGGAAAGGGCGCGGTGAAGATTTACTCCGTCCTCGCCATCATCTTCATCATGATCGGCTCCACGCTCAAGGTGGATCTGGTGTGGAATATGTCGGATATGTTCAACGGCCTTATGGTTCTTCCCAACCTGCTAGGACTGCTGCCGTCCATCGGCGTTGTGATTGCGCTTTCTAAGGAGAGCGGGAAGCTGTAGGGGAAATTAAAAAGAATTGTGTTTTCTGATCTGACAGAGGCTGAAATGGTTGAATTACTGTTTCAGCCTTTTTATATACCGTTTTGCTGCCCGGCCAGTTCTTCCAGCATCAGCTTATCGTCCCGCACCTTTTTGAAATAGCTGTCATTGGGTTGCGGGAGTAGGACTTGAACCTACGACCTCCGGGTTATGAGCTGCTGTTGGTTTGTGCTGTCCTGTCATTTTAGTGCTTTCCGGGTCTTTTAAGCTTGAAATAAGCAAAAAATGAAATTCCATGGGAGTTGGTACAGTTTAAAATATCGTGTCTGTCGTAAGACTACCCTCAAAAAGCTGATGCCTCGGCCTTTCTACTAAAAATTGAAACAGCCGCCAAGCCGAGCTGCTCAATCTCCTTCTTGACGGCTGTTCTTGATTTTCCGCTCAGCCTGCGGTTCAGGGTTCAGGTATAGTCGTAGAAGCCGTGGCCAGTCTTTCGCCCATACCGCCCATCCCTGTACAACTTTGTGATGATATCGTATCCGTTCGATTTAACGCCGGTCTCTTCCAAACGCCGTTTTAAAACATGATACCGGACGTCAATTCCGCTGAGGTCATCCAATTCAAACGGTCCCATTGGATGGCCGAGCCCCAGCTTAACTGCTGCGTCCAGATCCTGTGTGGAGCATACACCGGAAGCGACCAGGCGGTATGCCTCCTCTTTAATAGCGCTCAGAACATTATTGACAATAAAGCCGTCCTCCTCCTTCTGCACCAGCACCGGAGTTTTTCCAACTGTGCGGCAAAAGTCTATTGCCTTTTCAATGGTGTTTTCTGACACATGGTCTCCCTTTACCACTTCCACCAGTTTCATTACAAGCACTGGGGCGAAGAAATGAAGATTTGTCAGGCGCTCTGGATTTTTGACCGCATCTTTAAACAAAGAAGATACCATATAGCTGGAGTTGGTCCCAATCAATGCATCCGCCGGGGCCAGCTCACTTATCTGGTGCAGTACCTGCGTTTTGGCACTTCGATCCTCAATGATGGATTCAATAACAATATCAGCTGCTTTCACTGCAGTCGCCAAATCATCCGTCACGGAAAACCGAGACATAATTTCGTCAACCTGAGCGGCCGTCATTTTCCCCTTCTGTACCCTGCTGGATAAGTAATCCTTTTCCCAATCTAAAACGCTCTCCCGTACAGCAGGCACCGTTTCACAAACTGTGGTCATATAGCCGTGAATTGCGGCGTTCAGGCCGATCTGTCGGCCCATTGTGCCGCCTCCCACCACGGCGCATTTTTGCAAATTATTCATTGGTCTTTTTTCTATCCTCCTTCATGCTAGATCAGCACGCCGTTCTCCGAAAAATCCGCGATCTGTTCCGGAGTGTACCCCAGCGTTTGCAAGATCGTTTCGTTATTGGCCCCGCACATGACTGGCTTGCCCAAGGGGAAAGCCCCACCTGTTCCAAAGCGCACCGGACAGGAGGGAAGGATCCGCTCCGCACCGTTGGGACAGCGGTATTTCTGCAAATACTCGTTGGCCCACGCCTGTTCATCCACCAGAACATCGCGGAAATGACTTAACCTTCCGCAGACAATATCCAGTTCTGAAAAAACTTTCAGCCATTCCATGGATGTCTTGGATTTAAACCTCTTTTCAAAAAGCGGCACAATGTCCGCAGCCTTTTCAATGCACAAGTCCAGCGACTCGACTCCCAATGCCGCCATTTCCTGCCGCACATCCAATGCATCAAAGAAACTGCCTGCATAGCGGTCAAATTCAAAAATTGTGCAACGGATCCACTCCCCGTCTGCACAGCGGTAGGCCAGGTTCATGGGAATACCCATGTTTCGGACCTCCGGGAACCTGTGCGCGTATGGATCTTCCGCCATCACAATGCTGCCGCCGAAGGCCCAGATGCCGGCATTGAACAGAGACATAGTCACAAACTCGCCCCTGCCGGTTCGTTCCCGGTTGTACAAAGCCGTCATTACCCCACCAAACAGCGTGGTTCCCGCAATCGCGTCTCCCATTCCATAGCGGCTGTTCACTGGGTAACTTCCGGGGCCCTCAATACTCATGTCCGCGCTGAACCCTGAACGGGACCAGAACGCAATATTGTCAAAGCCAGGGGCACTGCAGTCTGGTCCGCTGTAGCCATACCCAGTCAAGGTGGCATAGATCAAGCGGGGATACTGCTCTTTCAGCGAATCATAATCCACCCCCAGCTTCACCAGCGAATTGTGGCGGGTATTGGTTATCAAAAGGTCGGCACCATCCAGCAATTTGAAAAAGATCGCCTTGCCCTCCTTTGTTTTTAAATTTAAGCTGAGGGATTCCTTTCCTACGTTGAACAGGTCGAACAGGGGAATTTCATCCGGTCCTGTCTGGGCGTTGCTGGCCGAAGTCTTTCGCCATGCATCGCCGCCTCTGCCTTCAATTTTAATTACTCTGGCGCCCATATCCGCCATGATTCTTCCAACAATCGGTGCTGCCACATAATTTGCCAATTCTATGACAGTGATTCCTTCCAGTGGTTTTATCACTTTAATCTGACCTCCAACCTTCTTTATCTTCCGCCATTCACGAGGATCCACTGACCGTTTAGATATGAGGCTCTCTCGCTGGCAACAAACGCTATGACCTCGCCGATTTCGGTGGGCCTGCCCAGGCGGTGCATGGGATTGGAGACAAGCATAGTCTCCATAACCGGCTGAGGCACTGCCTGGTACATGGCCGTATCCGTAGCGCCGGGCGCCACGCTGTTCACAGTTATTCCTTTTGCAGCGCTCTCCTTTGCAAGCGAGCTGGTAAACCCGATCATGGCCGCTTTTGCAGCGGCGTAATTACACTGTCCCACATTACCCCTGGCGGAGGCGGAGCTGATGTTGACGATCCGCCCGTATCCCTGACTTCTCATATCATTGATTACCGCATGGCACCAGTAGGCCGTTCCGTTTAAATCGGTATCAATGACATTCTTCCACTGACCGATGCTCATTTTATGAAACATTGCATCCTGTGTAATCCCGGCGTTGTTGACCAGAATATCGATCCGGCCGAACCGCTCCTTCACCGCTTTTGCTGCTGCGTCCACTTGCTGGTAGTCGGAGATGTCACAAAATACCGGAAAAACCGAAGGTCCCAGCTTCTTAGCGGTCTTGACGGCTGCCTCATAATCGTAATCCACTATGGCGAGCCCCCCCACCTCTTCACGGACGAAAATTTCTGCCGCTGCGGCTCCGATCCCTCTGGCGCCGCCTGTAATGACTGCAATTTTCCCTTTCAGCATGCGGGGTCCTCCATTTCCTTTTCAATCTGTTTCACAGGTACGCCTTACACAACTCTGACCACTGCGGCAATCGCCTGACCACCGGTGGCTCCGCATAGGACTAAGCCCCAATCTTTTTTCTGTTCCCGCAGCGCGCAGATGAGCCGGTTCAAGAGAATGATGCCGGTGGCTCCCCATGGGTTTCCGGTTGCCAGCGTACCCCCGTAAATATTCAGCTTCTGCTCCATATCCACCTCTGAAATCCCCAGGCTTAATGCGGCCGCCAACGCCTGTGCCGGCGTTATTTCGCTTAACTCAATGAGATCCATTTCATCAATAGTTTTTCCGGCTTTTTTCAGCGCTTTCTCCGCTGCTGCAGTCCCCAGCAGCCCCTCCCCCAGCGGGTCGCCGGCCGAAATGCCCACCGACACAATTTCTGCCAATGGTTTCAAATGGTTCTCCTCCAGGGCAGATTGGTTCATCAGCAGACAAACCGCCGCTGCATCTGCCGGCAGGGCCTTTTGTGTGGCTGTGGCATAAATTTCATCCTGCGTAACCTCCAGTGTTACTTTCTTCTGCTTTACGCTGATGGGCGCAATATTTTCATCTAAGGTAGCCTCCATGGCTCTCTGCCGGCTTCGCAGGGCGAATTGCGTCTGGCTTGCCTCGGAAACCGCATATTTCTTCCCAATAGCCTCATTGATGTCCTCCAGCGTGATTGTCCCATAGGAGTTCTTCGGCTGAGCTCCGGCAATCATTGCTTCGACCGGGTGCATCACGATCTTATCTGGAGTGAACTCATACCGTGCGTTTAAAATCTCATAAGGAATTTGGGACATGCTCTCTGTTCCGCCCGCAAGAATGATCTTCGCGTTTCCTGACTTTACCTTGGCGTATCCGCTCATCACAGCCTGCATTCCGGATGCATCCTGTCTCTGGACTGTATAGGCGGGTGTCTCCTCCGGAAGATCCGCATCCAGAGTGACATACCGCCCCAAATTGGAGTGGGTACTGGTCTGCTTTGCGTTGCCTACAATTACTTCACTGATTTTATTCGGAGAGAGACCTGTCTCTGTCATGACTGCATGTATTGCTTCAACTGCCAGCTTTTCTGCGGTCAAAGTTCCTAAACTACCATCAAATCCGCCGATCGGCGTCCGGGCAAATCCGCCTACAAATACATTTTCCATGTTTTTCTCCTAACATTTTTCGATAATCGCCGCGACACCCACGCCGCCGGCACAGCACATGGTTATCATGCCGTATCTTGCAGTTTCCCTGCGCTGCAGCTCGTACATACATTTAACCGTCAGCGCCGCTCCCGTATTGCCCAGCGGGTGTCCGTGGGCAATGGCGCCTCCATTGGGATTGATCTTGGGCATCAGCTCATCTTCTGAAATGCCCAACCTTTCCCACTCCTGAATGACCGCAATAGACTGGGCGGCAAAAGCCTCATTCAGCTCAATAATATCCAGGTCCTGCAGGGTAAGTCCGGCGCGTTTCAACGCCAGCTTGGAGGATTCCACAGGGCCAAGGCCCATCACTGTGGGATCGCATCCACTGCTCCCCACCGAGATGATTTTTGCCATCGGCTTGTACCCCAGCGCCTTCATCTTACTCTCAGACATCACCAGTACCGCAGAGGCTCCGTCATTGCGCCCGGAGGAATTTCCCGCCGTTACTGAGCCGTCCTTCTTAAAAGCCGGTTTCAGCTTTGCCAGCTTTTCCATGGACGAGAGGAAGGGGTGCTCATCCGTCTCAAAAAACGCCGTCTCCCCGCCGCTCATAACCGGGACAGGCACAATTTGCTCCTTGAAACGCCCAGACTCCATGGCACTGTGCATGTTGATCTGGCTGCGCATGGCAAATGCATCCTGCTGTTCGCGTGTAATATGGTACCGTTCCGCAAGCTTCTCCGCCGTCAGCCCCATAGGCCAGACGCCGTACTTTTCTACCGGAACTGCCCCGGGACCGCCGGCAATAAGGGAATCTTCGATGGAAAAGTTCCCGTTCTGCAGCCCCTTTTTGGCGTTCCGCATATAATAGACGCACTGGCTCATGTTCTCCACGCCGCCCGCCACAATCACGTCCGCGTCTCCGATTCCAATCAATTCAAATGCGTCAATAATAGACTGTAGGCCGGAACCGCACTGCCGGTTCACTGTATAGGCAGGGACATACTCAGGAATTCCTGCCTGCAGTGCGGCTACTCTGGCTACGTTTGCCGGGTCGGATTTCTGCTTTACTTCGCCAAAAATCACTTGGTCAATCTCTTTTGGATCCAGCTTGGCCCTCTCCTCCAGCAGATTTTTTATCACGATCGCGGCCAGATCTGTATCACAGACATCCTTTAGCGACTTTCCTATTTTTCCAATCGCGGTCCTCACTCCGTGAGTAATATACACAGCATTTTCATTCTTCATTTTTTCACCTATTTATACCCCTGTTAGATTGATTTCGCCATTATTCTGGATACTTTAGCTGCACAGCTCCTGCTCCGTTCGCCCGATCAGGTCATCCTGCAGCCGTCTGCTCAGGCCGGTAAAGAAGGCGCTGTATCCAGCGACACGGACGATGAGGTCCCGGTGATTTTCCGGATGGATCTGTGCGTCTCTCAGCACCTCCTGATCCACGATATTGAACTGAACGTGCCAGACTCCAGCGGCCATCGCGCCCTTCACGTATTCCACAAACCGCTGCATGCCGTCATCGCCTGCAACCGAGGTGGGAGTGATCTTCACATTCAGGATAGAGCCCCCGCTCATCAAATCGTGGTTCAGCCCACCGCAGGAGATTGCAATCGCGGTAGGACCGGATACATCCGCCCCATTGCAGGGAGAATTGCCGTTGGAGAGCGGCGTATAGTCCTTTCTGCCGTCCGGGAGCGCGCAAACCGCCTCGCCATAAGGGACATTGGAGGAGACCGAATTGAACCCGGGGTGGAACCGCCCGCCGTACAGGCTCCGGTATTTATCCGTCTCCTGACCATAAATCTCCACTACCTTTTTCGCAATATCATCCGCATAAGGAATGTCGTTGCCGTAACGGTCTGTCTTTGTGGCCAGAACCTGCCGCATTTCTTCGTAGCCTTCAAAGTTGTGGTCCATGGCCTCCAGTACCTGAGCCATCGTGTACTTTTTCTCCTCAAAGACCCACTTTTTCAGGGCCGACAGGGAATCAGCCACATCGGCCAGACCAATGCCTCTGGGAGAGGGACCGGAATTGAGGATAGCGCCGCCCGCGCTTTTATCTCTGGCTCTGCCGATACAATCCTGCACAAAGCTGGAGATAAAGGGAGTCGGGCAAAGCTCCTTATGCGCCTTTTCCACCTTGATGATTTCCGCAGAATACACTTTAATGAGATAGGCAAGCTGTTTTTCATAGGCATCCATAACGTCCTGGAAGGTCTTAAATTCCCGGGCATCTCCTGTATGAATGCTGACCTGTTTATCGCCTTTTTTCCAATAGCCGTCGTGCAGCGCAAATTCCAGCGGAGACGCCACATTCAGATATCCGGCGTTGTGCGTGCCCTTGTCCTTCCGGGTGGGCAGGATACCCGCACAGCCTACAGAGGAATAATCTCTCGCATCTTCCAGGGGGATCCCCTTGTAGACCAGCGCGGAGACGCATCTTGCGTCATTAAAGAACGACGGATGTCCCGCGCCCTTTCTGGCAAGACGGCAGGCCTGCTCCACCAGGGAGTCGGGCGTTCCCTCGAAATACCGGAAGGAGATGGAGGGCTGGTGCAGCAGGGTATTTATAGACGCCTGCAGACACATATAGCTCAGAGGATTGCTTGCGTCCCTGCCATCGGCGGTCTGTCCGCCCACCATGATCTGCTGCTGCGCGGGGAACCCGGAGGCGATTTGCGAATGGGATTCCGTGTTGATATAATTGGTCTCCGGGAACTTCATCCACAGGCAGTCCAGCAGCTCCTGGGCCTGGGCCTCTGTAATGCGTCCCGCTTCCAGGTCTGCCTTCAAATAAGGATAGGCGTACTGGTCCAGGCGGCCTACGCCAAAGCATCTCTCATAGGCCTCCATCTGAATACCGATGAATGTAAACCAGACCGACTGCAGGCACTCCTGGAATGTTCTGGGCGGCAGGGCGGGAACGCGGTCGCAGGCCTCTGCCATGGTGAGGAGCTCCTGCTTTCTCCGGCTGTCTTTCTCTGTTTCTGCTTTCTTTCTCGCCAGCTCCGCATACCGATGCGCAAAATTGATGATCGCATCTGCACAGATGACCACCGACTTCAAGAAGTTGATCCCTTCCTGATCCTGTTCCGCTTCAGCCTGTTCCAGCCGCTTTTCTGCCCTTTCCTTAATACCCTGGAATCCGATGGCCAGCACTGTCTGGTAATCGGGGGTAATGTGTCCGGCAGGTCCGTTCAGCGGCACGTCCAGGGAGAAAATATTGGTGCCACCAGAGGCATTGTCATTGGGATCCTTCAGGAACAGCTGCTTGGCATACATCGGCATATCGTCATACACATAGTGATACATGCCCGTGCCATGCCACTTATGCAGCTTTTCCTCCAGGATCAATCTGTCCTCCTCCGGATATTCAAAGCGGTCGATCTCTCTGGTAGGCAATTTTCGATACTGTCCGATGAGGGAATCTCCCAGTGTCTCCGGATAGATGGGGAAGGCGCGCGGCTTGCGCCCAAACGAACCGGCAAACAGCTGGTCATCTTCGATATAAATGGTCCGCTCGTTTAGAAAAACCGCAAACGCTTTGGACAGCGCAATGATGCGCGGATCGTCTTTGACCATATCAGATTCCTTAAATACTCTGGTATAGATCAACGCACGCTCAATGTCTACGTTGGGCTTATAGGTCATAAACCGTTCACGCAGCCGTTTCACTCTGTCTGTTGCTTCGTAATACATAGTAAATCCTCCTATTACATTTTTTTGATTATGGTATCCCGTCCGCTCTCCTGGACAATATCCCGAAAAGCAGACAGCATTTCAACTGTGCTGTTTGGCCGGTCGGCAAATTCATAGTTCAGCCCCAGCTTTCTATACTTTGCCTCCCCATAGTTATGGAACGGAAGCAGCTCGACCCTGGTGCAGTTATGCAGATTCTTTAAAAAATTTCTTGAGGCGGCCGCGTTTTTCATGGAATCGTTCATGCCTGGAATCACCGGTATACGAACGACAAAACTCTTTTGGCGATTTTCCTCCAGTCCCATAAAGTGATCGGTGCGTTCCAGATTCTCCAGTATCCGTGTATTGCTTACGCCTGTGATCTTCAAATGCAGCGCCGGGTCGACCGCCTTTAGATCCACCATGGCGGTATCGGTGACTGATAAAATCTGTTCCAGGTCCTCCCACTGTCCATAGCCGCTGGTCTCTATCGCGGTATTGATGCCATCCTCCTTGCAGACCCGCAGTATTTCGTAGACAAATTCCGGCTGCCCCAATATCTCACCGCCGCCCAGCGTCACACCGCCGTTGGAGGCTTTATAAAAGGGCTTATCCCGCCTGGCTATTTTTAGTGCCTCTTCAACACTCATTTCCCGTCCAATCACGGTCTTGGCCCCGGAAGGACAGGCTTCTGCACACGCTCCGCAGTGTCTGCACCTCCCACGGTCTATTACAAAGCCTTCCTCCGGACTGAAGGAGACTGCGCCGAATCGACATGCCTCCAGACACTTTGCGCATCCAATACACAGCTTAAGATCGTAAAGAATATCATCCCGACGCTGCAGTCCCTCGGGATTGCAGCACCAACGGCACCGAAGCGGACAGCCCTTCATAAAAATCAAGGTACGGATCCCAGGACCGTCGTGCAGAGAATACCTCTGAATATCAAATATTTTTCCGGTTACATTCATCATGCTCATCCTCTTACCCCACCGGCACAAATTGGTATACCAACGGAGTCAGCACAATGGCCAGGAGCACCCAAATAATGTTGATGGGAGTGCCCACCCGGAGGAAGTCTTTAAAGCGATAACCGGCGGGCAGCGTCATGGTAATGGCGGTTCCGCCAATGGGAGTGGCGGCGGTCAGGTTCGCGGCCACAGTGACAGCCATCACCAATGTGTAAGGCTGTACCCCCATTTGCGCCGAAATGGCAATGTAAATAGGTGTCATCATAGCAGCTGTGGCGGTATTGGACATAATATTCGTCAGGACTGTAATCACAATGACGCATGCAGCAGTCTGGACAAACAGGTTGTTTCCAACCAGGCCTACCGTAGTCTCCGCAATCAACTGACCAGCGCCGGAATCATTCATTGCCGCTGCAATGGTCTGAGCAAAAGCCATAACAAAAATCGTGTTCCAGTCAATGGCTCCCTTGACCGCGTCTTTAAAGGAAATGCAGCCAGTAAGCATTACAACAGACGCGCCAATCAGGGCGATCGTACTGGTCTGCCCCCAGCCCGCTACAAAGCCAGCCACACAAAACACCAGTACGCCTACTGAGAGCCAGGTACGCCAGGTGAGCTTTACCTCGCCCAGGGCATTTGCATCCACATGTTCAATATTGTCCTCAAAATCAAAGCACTTGTCCATCAACTTGTATCCAATCGTCGCAAAGTAAACGATCAAGGCAATGAACATGGGGAGGACGATCGGTACAAAGTCGAACATTCCGAACGTAGGCAGTCCATACTGCTCCAAAATGGATTGAGACATGGGCTGTGCTGTCGAACCTACCAGGGTGAGGGCTCCGCCGATGGCAGTGGCCAGGCCCAGCGGCATCATCAGATTTTTATTCTTCAGTGCGCCGTTGGAGGAGGCCACCATGGCTCCAATCAGCGGAATAAACGTCGCTACGACAGCGGTATTGGAAAGAAACGCGCTTAGCAGACCGGAGGCGATCATGATCACGACCATTACGATTCTTTCATTACTCGCAAATTTTGCTTTCATGATAGATTTGCCCATCAGCAGCACGGCGCCGGTTTTAAACAGCGCGCTGCCCACGACCATCATGCCCATGATCATTAAGGTCAAGTTACTTGACCAGCCGGAAAGGACCTTGCCTGATTCCACACATCCAAAGATGCCAAGTACAATAGCCGACACCATCGCGACCACACCGGCCGGCCATTTGTCTATGGCGAAAACAACCAGAGTTACTAAAATTACGAGCAGCGTAAACATCGGAATGCCCACTGATTCTGCAATTGCTACAAACATATTCTACCCCCATTTTCTCTTTAATTTTAATCCCGGTTTTTCCGGTTTTGATTGGCCCAATCTTTATCTAAATTATACAAAAGCATCCCACAGTATCAATCTCGACTTTGTAAACCTTTTCTTTATAAATCGCGAAATATTAACAAAAAACGTAACAATATGTTTTGTATTTATAAATATTTTGCCGCAAGTTTTCTGTGTTATAATAGAGGAGCAGAACCTGTTTTTATATTTGTAACGGGAAATGCCATCAGGCAGCTGCGAAAATCTGGAGTGCAGTTATTTGAACGGAGGGTATACTTTGAATTTGAATCAGCTATATTGTTTTAGAGTATTGGCGCAGTCTGAGCATCTCTCAAAAACTGCGGAGGAACTCAATTATTCTGTTCCCGCATTAAGTGTAATTATTTCCCGGCTGGAAAACGAGCTGGGCGTTAAATTGTTCAACCGCGTGGGACGAAACATTCAGCTCAATGAAAATGGAGCGCTATTTCTGCAGTATGTCAATCAATCCCTCAATGCACTGGAGGAAGGGATCAAGCGCCTCTCCGAACAGGAAAACAGCACGAGCGAGATTATCCGCATTGGAACCTTTGCCCATCAATACTGGCTTGACTACTTCAACTCCTTTTTGTCCGAACATCCCGGCATGTCCATCTCCCGAACAAAAATCAGCCTCTCCCTTCTGGAAAACGAGGCCTGCATCAGTCAATATGATTTTATCATTGCGCCCGAAAGTGATTTTCACTATACAAGTTGGAACAGTGCTGTCTTGATTCGGAATGAATCTCCTATGGCGGTTTTCAGTCCCCAATGCCAGCTGCCCCAAAAAACAAAACTCTCGCTGAGTGATTTAACGAATGAAAAAATTGTTGTTCTTTCCAAGCAAGAATCCCTGCGCAGGTATTTTGATGAGCTGTGCAAACGAAATAATATTCGTTTCAAACGGATAATTGAAACCGATATTTTGTTCCGCAATAAGCTTATGTACGGCAGAGAGAACTATATCGCCTTCACAAGTGATTTGGCTTTGTCAATGGGACTGCTGCCCAATTTAAGAGCCATGCCCATTGAAACAGACATGCCCAGTAGAGTGATCAATATTTATTGGCGTAAAAATCGATATTTAACAAAGAATATGCTGTGCCTGCTGGAATCCATTCAAGAGTATTCCCGAGCCTTTGATCTGAAATATCTTCATCCTTGATGCCGCAGTCCCGGTGGAACAATCGTCCTGCCCGCTCTGCATTTCCGCCGGACTTTGCTTCACATTCTTCTACAAGGACAAGGAGCCTGTCAGACAGGAAGGCGGACGGGAGCATCTGCTGGGATCAAAATTTCCACATCCAGCGGAAGTTTGATTTGATAGTACAGAGAAAATAGGATATAATCTTTCCGTAAGATTTTATTTAGTCGCATAAATAAACTTTTCACCAAAAAAAAGTGCTGCCGCACTAATAGTGCGACAGCCCCACATAATTTTCATAACAGGCTTCTTCCTGTCTGATATCATTATTATCTCCTCTCACCCATTACTTCCCAATCTTATACACCGCATCAAACGCGATCTCCGGAAGTGCGCGGCCCTCGGTGATCTCCTCGACCCTCTCCTTCTCCTCGTTCACGCGGTAGATCACGCCGTCTGCGTACTCGTAGGCGTACTCGCCCTCGGACTTGTAGAGCTTGTTGGAGGTCTGCACCTTGCCGCTCTCGTTTACGAGATACAGCTTGCCGTCCACCTTGAACACCTGGTAATCGCTGTCATCGTCGGCGGTCACCAGACGGCCGTTGCTGTAGAGGTAGCCGTTCTTCTCGCCGTTCACGCCCGCGCCTCTGGAAGCGCCGCTGTTGTTGAAGAAGTAGGTGTACTTGCTGCCGTCTTCCTCCTCCACGTTGGTGTGGCGGCCGGTATACATCTTACCGTTGGAATCCTCGTCGCCGAAGTAGCCGGCGATCATGGTGCCGTCGGCCTTCTCAAAGCCGATGAGGCCGGTCTGCAGGCATCCGTACTCGTCGAAGAAGTAGTAATCGCCGTCGATCTTGTGGGCCAGGCTGGTCATGCTGTCCGCGTTCTGGTCCATGAATTTGGGGGTGCCGTCCTTGTCAAAGTAGTACCAGTAGCCCTCGCCGTCCTCCGGCAGTGCCTTGGTGCCCTTCACCATCTTCGTGTCCGCCAGGCTGGACGGATGCTCCTCTAAATACTTCCAGCCCTTCTCCATCACGCCGTCGTCGGCCTCGCCCAGATATTTATAGCGGGTGATACCGGTCTTGTCGGCCTCGGCCGGAGAAGCCACGGCCACCCATCCGGTCATCATCACTCCGTGCTCGTCAAAGTAGTATTTCTTTCCGCCGATGTTCCTCTGCAGCGGCTCGTCCGCAGTACCCTTGAATGCCTTTCCGTTGCCCTGGAAATAGAACCATTTGATATCGTCGGAAGCTGCCTCGTGGCTGTCGGACACCTCTCCCTCCTCGGGGATCCGGTCCTCCATGAACTCAAGCGCCAGCCAGCCGGTCCGCATGGCTCCGTCGTCGCCCAGGTAGTAGGTGTCGTTGTCGTCGTAGAACCAGCCCGTCATCATGCGGCCGTCGGAATCAAAATAGTATCTGTCATCGCCGATGTTCTTCCAGCCCTCGGCCACGGCCTTGCCCTTCGCGTTCAGGTAGAACCAGCCTTCCTCGCCGCTGGGGGACTCGTCCTCCTCGGCATAAATCCACTGGTTCACCACCATGTTGCCCTTCTCATCGACATACTGGCTGTCCTCCACCCACTGGCTGCTGCTGACGAAGCCGTCGTCGTCCAGGTACACCCACTTTCCGTCTTTCTTCTTCCACTCGTTGGTCACGGGCTCGCCGCTGGAATCGAGATATACCCACTCATTCTCCTGCTGCACCCAGCCTCTGGCCGCCGCCATGGAAGTGAACGCCTGCCCTGCGGAGAGAATCGCTGCGGCACTCAGTACGGTTACTAAAACTCTCTGTTTTCTCATTTATTTATCGCTCCTTTTTTTATCCTGTCTCTCAGTGACAAGCTAATCATACAGTGCAAACATTGAAAAAACCTTGAAAGCTTTAAGATTTCCGCTAGGAAGCTTTATCCAGCAGATAGCCCCGGCCGCGGACGGTCTTGATGGCCATATCGCTGTTTAATTTCGACATTTTCTTTCTGAGGAATGAGATATAGACCTCCACGGAGTTGTACTCCGCCTCCGTGTCGTAGCCCCAGATCTTCTCCACGAAGCGGTCCTTGGCGATGGTCTGCTTCGGGTTGGCCAGAAGCATCTCCATGACCTGATATTCCTTGTTTCCCAATTTGACGCTGGAATCGGAGCACAGAAGCTCGCCGGTGTCCCGGTTGAGCTTTAAATTTCCCTGGCTTAAAGTGTCGCCAAGGTAGGTCCCCTTCCTCCGCGTAAGGGCACGAAGCCTTGCCAGAAGCTCTTCCATGATAAATGGCTTCGCCAGATAGTCGTCGGCCCCACTGTCGAGACCTAAAATCCTCGACTCGGCGTCATTTTTCTGTGAGAGGATGAGGACGGGGACGGAAACCCCTGCCTTGCGGATGCCTTCGAGCACCTTTAAGCCGTGCAGCTTCGGGAGCACCACATCCAGAATCACCGCGTCGTACACATCACAAAGAGCGTAGGCAAGCCCGTCCTCGCCGTCATAGACCGCATCCACATCCATGCGGCGGCGCTTCAGAACTTCGCAAATAGAATCGGACAGATTTCTGTCATCTTCAATCAACAAAATTTTCATGGTTACCTCCTGTTCTCTGTCAGTCACGAGATTCAGTGTAACGAAAACCCTTGAAAAAAGATTTAAAAATCTGTGTCCGGACTGTGAACCGGGCTGTCAGTTGAAGGAAGAAATGGCGCTCTCAACCGGAATTTCGCCAAGCTGGAAGGAATAGAGAATCTGCTCCTTCACCGGACGGCCGAACATCTGCTCCAGCGCCCGGCTGTAGTAATGAAACTGCGCCCGGTAGCGCTCCTTTAAAAGCTCCTCCTGCCCCTTTAAAACAAAATCGGTTTTGTAATCCACCAGCACGATGCCGCCGTCCTCCTCAAACCACGCGTCCACGATTCCCTGGATCAGAATGAGCTCGTCCGAGTCCCAGTCTCCCATCTCCCGCGCCGGGATTCCCACCACAAACTGCTGCTCGCGGTGCAGCGTTCCCGCCAGGAAAGCCCGCTCCATCCTGCGGCCCACGCCGGAGTCCAGGAAACGGCGGATCACCCGCGCCGGGATCGTTTTCGCAATCTCCGGATCCAGATAGCCGCTCTCTGCCATTTCTTCTATATAAGAGCCGATGTCCGCGTCGGTTTTAAGACGCCCGAAGGGAAGCCGCTCCATGACGCGGTGGTAGGCGGTTCCGCGGCTGGCCGCCGTGAGGCTCTGCTCCTTCTTTTCCATGAAGGAGGGAACCAGCGGCACGGGAGCCGGCTCCGGTTCTAAGAGTCTCCGGCTCTCCTCCTCGTCCACGTTCTGCTCCGCCCGCTTGATCTCGGAGACGGACATTTTCGCATAGAGGCTCTGATCCGCCTCGTGGGGGTAGCGGTAGGATAAAATGTACTCCAGCTGCTCCCTGTATTCCGGCGCGAAGGTCTGTTCCGTGTTCATGTGAAGAAGAAGCTCCTTCGTGATGGTCTTTCCCGCCTGGTGCTCCATCTCCCGCCCCAGAAGCTCCTCCAGGGGGATTTCCCGCACCGCGATGCGGCAGCCGGGCCTGGTGAGCGCCATGAGCACCCAGTCCAGATAGGAGCCCGCCGCCGCCAGAAGCGTGAACGGGAGCTGACGCCCCTCCCCCGGAATGCTCTGCCACCGGGCCAGGCGGTTTTCCAGGTAGCGGTCGGAGGCCGTCATGATTAACTTCTCCTTCGCCCGGGTCATGGCCACGTAGAGAACCCGCAGCTCCTCGCCCAGGCTCTCCAGCTCCATCCTGCGCTTTAAGACATTTTTTTTCAGCGTGACGGCCTTCTGCCGGGTCGCCGGGTCCAGATAGTCGGCGGCGATGCCCAGGTCATTGTGGATGAGGATTTTCCCGCGCACGTCCAGCTTGTTGAAGCTCTTCGCCATGCCGGCCAGGATGACCACCGGATACTCCAGCCCCTTGCTCTTGTGAATGCTGACAATCCGCACCGTGTTGTCCTGCTCGCTGATGGCCGACGCCTCACCGAAATCGGAGTTGTAGCGTTTCAGCTCCTCGATGTACTTTATAAAATGAAACAGCCCGCGGAAGCTGGTGGCCTCGTAGGACGACGCCTTCTCCACCAGCATGTCCAGGTTGGCCTGGCGCACCTCGCCGGCGGGCATGGCGGAAACGTAATCGTAGTAGCCCGTGACATCGTAGATCCGGTAGAGGAGCTGATGCATGGGAAGAAACGGCACCTCCGCGCGGAGGCTGTCGATGAGGGAGAGACACCGGAACAGCTTGCGGCGGATTTCACCGCGGCCGGACGGATCCGGCTCTGCGCTGTCTTGTGCGCGGCTCTCCTCGCGGCCGGACGCGGGCGGCTGGGCGCTGGTTTCCGGCTCCGCGCCGTCTTCCGCGCCGCTTCCCGTCCCGGCATCTTCCTTCGCGTCTCCCCTCTCAAGGAATCTCCTCACCGCCGCGTACATCCCGCCGCCCTCGCCCTTCTCCGGGTCCTTTTTGTAGTCGGCGGCGATCACCGCCAGCTCCCGGTCGTCCAGGCCGCCCACCGGTGAGCGGAGCACGGCGGTGAGCGGGATGTCCTGCATGGGGTTGTCCAGCACCGCCAGCAGGTTGAGCACCGTCTCCACCTCAATGGTGGTGAAATATCCGGTCTTGGACTCGGCGAAGGCCGGGATTCCCATGTGTCCCAGCTCCTGTATGAACACCTCCGCCCAGCCCGCTACGCTGCGCAGGAGAATCACGATGTCGCTGTACCGGGCGATGCGGTACTCCTCCCGCTCCTTGTCCCAGACCTTTAAGCCCTCCTCCGGGTCAGTCAGCGCCCGGATTCTCTCGCCGATCAGCCGCGCCTCCAGCTCCCGGGAGGTGAAGTCCGCGGCGTCCTCATCCAGCGCCCGCAGCGCATCCGTCCCCGTGTTTAAAAGAAGAAGCTCCGTCCCGTTGTCCTGTACGTCCTCGTCCTCCCGCCCGGCGAATTTCGCGCCGGGATGCAGGGCGGCCTCCTCGGTGTACTCCACGTCGCCCAGCTTCTCCGTCATAATTCCATAGAAAACATCATTGATGCTGTCTAATACCGTCTCACGGCTCCGGAAATTCTGGTGCAGCTCGATCTTCTGATGGCTGCTCTCCTCTGCCGTGTAAGTCTTATATTTTTTCAGAAACAGCTCCGGGCAGGCCAACCGGAACTTGTAGATGCTCTGCTTCACGTCGCCCACCATGAACACGTTGGGGCGGCCGAAGCGCTCGCCGCAGACGCACTGGATCAGCGTCTCCTGCACCATATTGCTGTCCTGATACTCGTCCACCAGGATTTCCCTAAAATGTTCCGCCAGCTGGTCTGCCACCGGGCCGGGGCGTCTTCCTCCCTCCGCCTCCTCTGTCAGCACCTCCAGGGCGAAATGCTCGAGATCGTTGAAATCCACCATGTTCCGCTCCCGCTTCGCCTCCTGGTAGCGCCCGGCGAATTTCTCCGCCAGCGAAAGGAGCGTGAGAAGCGCCCGCCGGCTCCCGATCAGATCCTCGAGAACCGCCGCCTCGTCCCCTAAAACGTAGAGCTCCGTCATCTTCTCCACGGCCTTCTTGATCCGTCCTCTGGTGTCCGACACAAACTCCTTTTTCTCCGGATCCACGTCCTTTCCCCGCACCGCGGCCAGGCGGTCGAAGGCGGGAACCCGGGCCCATTTTGCCAGTTCCCCGTAATCCTTCACCTCCATGAGAGCCTCCATGCGCATCCGGGAGGCGGCCACCATGGGAAGGTAGGGCGCGGGGCCGTTTTCCTCCCCGCAGACCGCCTCCGCCTTCCGAAGCTGCTCTGCCCACTCTCCCGCCTGCAGATGCACGTCGTGCAGAAGGAACTCCATCCACGGGCTGTCCTTCAAGCTCTCCTCTTTAAGATCGGAGAGCTCCTGCCGGCATTTTCTGATCCAGTCCGACGGCCAGGGATTGCTCTGGGCGAAGCGGTAGACCTGCATGATGTAGTCCTTCACCTTGTCGTCGCTCTTGCCCAGCGCGTAGCTCTCCACGAAGTGGTGAAACTCCTCCCCGCCCTCGCCGTACTCGTCCTCGATGAGCTGCTCCAGCACCTCTCCCTGCAGGAGCAGAAGCTCCCCCTCGTCACCGATGCGAAACAGCGGGTCGATGGAAAGGCGGTCGAAATTTTCCCGTATGAGCTTTAAGCAAAAGCTGTCGATGGTGGTGATGGGGGCCTGGGGAAGGAGCGCGGCCTGCTGCTGTAAATGGTCGTTGTCCGGATCCAGCAAAAGCTCTCGCTCCACCGCCGCGCCGATCCGCTCCCGCATCTCCGCCGCCGCCGCGTTGGTGAAGGTCATCACCAGCAGCCGGTCCAGCCCCACGGGGTCGTCCTTATCCGTCACCATGCGGATGATCCGCTCCACTAAAACCGCGGTCTTTCCGCTGCCGGCCGCCGCCGCCACCAAAAGATTGCGGTTTTGCGACTCAATCACCCTTCTCTGGTCATCGGTCCATGTCATCGCCATCCTGCTCCTCCTTTCCGCCCTCAATCTCCTCCCAGATGGTCTCGGATCTGAGTGCTTTTAATCGTTTATAGCCAAAGCCCTCCGTCTTCAGATCAAAGCCGCAGACGCTGTGGTACGGGCAGTAGTCGCAGGCCGTCCGCTCCCCCCTTTTGTAGGGCCGCACCGCTGTCTCACCGCTTAAAATCTCCCGCCCGAAGTCCTTAAGCCGCCCGCGCACAAATTTCCGCAGGGAGGCGAACCGCTCCTCCGTGGCCACCGACGAGCGTGCCTCCTGGATCAGCCCCTTCTTCATGGCCACGGGAATCACGTCGGACTCGCTCTCGATCTCACGGTCCATGTGCCGGATGACCTCGAGACGGCTGTTGACCAGCCCGTTCATCCGCAGGGCCTTTAAAATCTGCGCGTCCGCGTCCTGCTCCTCGTCCCTCTCCACCACCGGATCCTTGATATTATAGTAAAATAACCCCGCCGGCACGATCTTCTTCTCCGGCTGGTTCCTGTGCTCCAGCTCCATAGCCGCGTCCATGTAGACCACCAGCTGCAGCTGCAGCCCGTAGTAGAGGTCCGTCAGATCGAATTTCGTGGCTCCCGACTTGTAGTCGATGATTTTCACGTAAATGCTCTCGCCGTCGTCCAGCGTGTCCAGCCGGTCGATGCGCCCGCGAAGGTGCAGGGCCTCTCCCCCGCCCAACGGGATCTTCATGGCCTCCAGATGATCCGCCGCCGAGAACTCCACCTCGAAGCCCGCGGGCTCGAAGTCTCCCTTCTTAAGCTGCTCCGCCAGCGCCCACACGGTGCGGTCGGTGATCCGCTCCACCCGGCGCGCCAGATAGGCGTTGCGGCTGGAGCTCTCCATGATGGTGTTCCCGTACTGGCCCGTCACTTCGCTCACACAGCGGGCGACCAGCTTCTTTCTCGTCTCCTCCTCAAGCCCGCGCCAGGAAATTTTCTCCTCCCGCATCACGCTGAAAAACCGGTCCAGGGAGGCGTGGAAGAGATTTCCCAGATCCACGGCCTCCAGCCGGTACTCCCGCCGCTCCTTAAGCTCCAGGCCGAAGCCCAGGAAATGTGCGTAGGCACAGGCCGCGTACCGCTCCAGCCGCGTGACGCTGCCTCTTAAGATCTGCCCGTAGAGCTCCCGCGCCGCCAGCCGCCCGATGCCTCTCTCCTCGTAGGAGTAAAACGCGGCCTCTAAAAGCTCCTTCACCTGCTCCCGGTACTCGTCGGAACCGAAGAACCAGCGGTAGAGCTCCAGAAATTCCTTCTCGTCCGCCAGGCCCGCGAAGGCGCGCAGCCCCTCCACCAGCCGCTTCTTTCCCGCCTTCGCCGTGGAAAAGCTTAAGCTTCCCCCGTCCACGGCGTCCACCGCAAGCTGAGGGAACATGCGCTGCAGCCGCCCGATGAGGGAGGACGGCCTAATCCCCTTCCCCGCCGACGACATGTCGGCATAGGAAATCCATAGCCGGTCCGAGGGCTTGGTCATCATCAGATACAGGTAGAACCGCTGCATGAAGCCGTCCTCCCTGGCGGTGGGCGCCAGCTCCACGTCCTGCTCCTTTAAAAACGTCCGCTCTAAGTCGGTGAGGATTCCATTTCTCTCCTTCGCCTGGGGGATGATGCCGTCGTTGGCCCCCACCAGGAAAAGCACTTTCACATGGTCTAAGCGGGTTCTGGTGATGTCGCCGATGACCACCCGATCCACGGTGGCCGGGATAAAGCCCACGCGGATCTCCTCAAAGCCCGCGTCAAGGACTTTGGCAAACTCTTTTAAAGGCATGTTTTCGTCGCCCAGAAGCCCTTCCATACGGTCCAAAAGCTCCATCACCAGGCCGTACACCTGCCCGTACTCCATGGCCTGTACCGGATCGCCGGCGGCCTTCACCTCCGCCTCGAACCGGGCCATTTTCTCCTGCGCGCCCACAGACTGGAGGAAATGCACCAACGCCAGCACCATGCTTCTGACGCTCCCCCGCTCCGCCCGCAGCTCCTCGCGGAAAGCTGCCAGCGGGGCGAAAATCTCCTCCCGGCAGGCGTTTAAGGTTTCCAGATTCAGATGTTCCGCGCCGGCATACACCTGCTCCCAGGGGCCGCTCCACCGCTTAAAGCCGCGGATTCCCAGCGCCCGCACGTAGTTTTCCAGCCGCCAGACCTGCTCATTCAAAGGAAGAAGCCCGGTCTTTATGTAGCGGAACACGCTCTCGTAGGAAAAGTCCTTCACCACGACCTGTAAGGCCGCGCGGATAAACTCCACCAGCGGATCGCCCATGACCTGGCGCTTGTCGTCCAGGAAAAACGGGATCTGCTGGCTCACAAACTGGCGTTCCAGCTCGTTCTGGTAGCCCGGCAGGTCTCCAGTGACCACGGCGATCTCCCGGTAGCGGTAGCCCTCCTCCCGGACACAGCGGCAGATCTCCTGCAGAACCGCCTCCACCTCCTCCTGGGGATTCTTCGCCCGGCGGATGAAAATATCCTCCGGTTTCCCCGGGTACCCGTTCCCGGGGCGGCTGCGGAACAGATGCTGTTCCAGGTAGGCCAGGCCGGGGCTCTCGCGAAATCTCCATCCCGGGACGGCGTTTAACAGAATGTCCTTATCCCGCGGCACATTGCAGGCGGCGGCCAGGGAATCCAGTTTCCGTATGGTGCGGCGGCTCATGTGAAAGAGCTCCTGCGCTTTCCCGGCCTCGTAGGGCTTCTCCCCGGCGTCCACGATGGCGGTCACCACCACCTGGCGGCTGCAAAGCATGAGCTGCTCCAGCACCCGGTACTGAACCGGCGTGAAATCCACGAAACCGTCCAGCGTCACCACGCTGTCCTTTAAAATCTCCGACCGTGGGATCATGCGGCTTAATACGTCCAGCACCTCCTCGGCGGTGATGTATTTTTTCTCTATAAATTTCTGGAAGCCTGCAAACACCACCTGCATGTCGCGCAGCTTTTCCTTAAGGATGCGGGTTCCGGCCTGCTCCTCCATTTTTTTAAGGGTCTCTGCGTCCACGCCGTACTGGTAAAACTCGGAAATCATGGATTTTAGCTTCTCTATAAATCCGGGCTTGTCCAGATGGCTCTGGTAGAGGCCCAGGTCGTTTTTCCGCTCCGAGACCACCCGGCGGATGACCAGGGATTTTCCCATATCGTCCAGGACCGTGCGGGTCTCCACGGCCAGCTCCTCGAACACCCGGTAGGCCAGGCGCTGGAAGCTTAAGATATCGATGTTGGCCACGCCGTGGCTGGGGTGCAGGCTCACGATCTCCTTCTGGGTCTGCATGGAGAACTGCTCCGGCACGATGGCGAAGAACCGCCGCTCCGGCTCCGCCATGGCCCTCTCGATCAGATTTTCGTATAATCTCCTGGTCTTTCCGGCGCCGGAGCCTCCGATGATAAACTGAAGTGACATTTTTTCTCCTCCTGTCTGGAAGTATATCATATTTCCCCCTGTTTTTTAATAGATTATAGTAAACTCTGAGGGAGGATCTTTTATGAGCTCCAGAACGAAAATCGTTGTACTCCGAATGAAGGAGATCATCTACACCGCCATTTTTATCGGACTGGGCATCCTTCTCATCACGCTGCTTTTCATCATGTTCGGGCCTGGAAAGGATACGTCTGAGACGGCCTCGGCGCCGGCTGCCGTCTACGTGCCCGGCGTCTACTCGGCCTCCATCGTCCTGGGCAGCCAGAACGTGGACGTGGAGGTGGCCGTGGATGAGAATTACATCCAGTCCATTACATACGTTCCTTTAAGCGATTCCGTGGAAACCATGTATCCGCTGATGCAGCCGGCTCTCGACCAGCTGGCGGAGCAGATCTGCGCCACGCAGTCGTTAGAAAATCTGACTTACGCGGAGCAGTCGCAGTATACGTCGCGGGCGCTTTTGCAGGCGATTGAGATGGCGATTGGGAAGGCGAAGGTGGACGCTGAAAGGAAGTAGAAAGGATTCGCAGGAGACATGAAAAAAAGGGGATTCGCAGGGGGCGGGGGCAGCAGAAGGCCACGGGACGCTGCACGCGCCGGGAGTCTCGATGGGAATGTCTAAGCCGGGCGGGCCGGTATGTACTCGGGTACCGGGAACAGTCGATCAAAATTTTTGATAAAATTTTGCTCTCCAGGTTCCCTCTGCGCCTGGCTTTGTGGGCCAGACGCAGCCCCGGCACATACCGGCCCGCCCGGCTAAGTCATTCCGGATCGAGGACTCTAGGCGCGTGCTGCGTCCCGTGGCCTTCTGCTGCTTCGCGGGCTGGATGAATGTTTTTATGTGTTTATCTTTACTTTTCGGATTTTCGGCAGTGCCAGAAGCTTTCGCTGATCTCGGAGCCTTCGTTTTCTGTGAAGTGGAGGGTTCTGGCGGGGATATAGATGGAGTCGTTTTCGTGGAGCTCGTGGCGCACGCCGTCGATGGTTACTACCAGGCTGCCGGAGAGGACGGTTCCGATCTCGTCGTAGGGGTGCTTGCTTCCGCTCCCCGCTTTTTCCGCGTCGGGATAGAGGGTCACATACTCGTATCTGTCGCGGTCAAAGCCGAAGTCGATCACTTTCATGATCTCTTTGCCGTCGCGGTATTCACGGGTGAACATATCGTTTTTGCGGACGACAGTCCGCTCCCCGGGCGCGGCTTTTATCATGTCTGATACGGACATCCCCAGCGCCTCGCAGATCCGTTTCAGATTGGCAAGCGTGGGTGACGTCTGATTTCTCTCGATGTTGCTCAAATGGCCGTTGGAAAGGCCTGTGTAGGCCGACATATCGGAAAGCGTCAGCGACAGTTTTCTGCGCTGCTCCTTGATCCTTGTGCCGATTCCGTTTATATCATCTGTCTGCATTCTGTCTCAACACCCCTTTTCTCCTCCCATTATAGTATATTTTTCCCGGAATTTCCATGGCCGAATCTGCTTTTCTTTGGGTTTATTGTGTGATATACTGGAGAACATGAAGAAAAATGATATGATACTGGCGGCGGTCCTGCTCGCCCTGGCGCTGGTGACCGGCGGCGCTTATTATGGGATGCACCGGAGCCCCGCGGCTTACGCGGAGGTGTCGGTGGACGGGACGGTCGTGGAGAAACTGAATCTGACGGTCGATCGTGAATATACGGTGGAGAGCACAGACGGCGGCGTCAACCGGCTCGTCGTGGAGGACGGCTCTGTATGGTGCGAGGAGGCCAACTGCCCCGACGCGCTCTGTGTCCGGCAGGGGAAGCAGAACCGGGACGGGAGCGTCATCGTCTGCCTGCCGCACCGGATGATTGTGAAAATAATAGGGGAGGCGGCTGAGTGATCAGCCGGCCTCCCGGTTTTTATATCTCTTTATTCTACTGTGCTTTTCTTCTGGCCACCACCACGAGTCTCGTGTTTGTCTCGTCGTCGGCGCAGGTCTCCAGTGTGATCAGCCTGTCGCCGTAGGACGCCGTCACTCCCGTGTCGTACAGGGAGCTGGCCTTCACATTTTCCACATAGTAGTTAAACTGCTGTTCATTTAATTTTCCCACATACTGATACCACTTGAACACGCCCTCTGCCTCCGCCGGGTACACCGGGGCGAAGAAAATGGACATGACCTCGTAGGTTCCATTGGCATCGTAGATGGTCCTGTAATCGATGGTCGGATGCTTTGCACGAAAATCCGGATACTGATAGTTCCAGATATAGCCGAACTGCAGCGTCCCGTTGACGTTGTGGCCGTGAATCAGGGTGTTGTCCCCGCCGATTTCACTGCCCTCGCCAAAGAACGGGATCCCCACCTTATCCGCCTGTCCCGCAAAATTGTGGTGCAGATAATACTCCCAGTTCCCCGGCGTGCACATCACCGGATATCCGAAGCCTGTGCCGGGAACCGTCAGCCATGCGGCCAGATCCGTGTTCTGGGCGTACTGGGCCTGAAGTTCGGGGATCACCGCCTGCGCAGCCTGTGCACCGCTCACGGTCTCCGCCAGCACAGGCGCGGTCTCCGTCTCAAAGCCGGGCCCCTCAATTCCCATCACCGGCAGACGGTTGATCTCGGGATGCGGGGATCCGCTCTCCGTATCCTGCACGGCCGCGGGCACCTCTGCCCCAGGGCCTCCCGGCGACGGCTTTCCGCCCGGACGGGTTCCCCCGCCTCCGCTGTCTCCTCCGCCTCCGCCGCTGCTGCCGGAGCGGTGGTTCACAAACGCTACTCTGACTTCATCGCCCGCAGCGATTTCACCGCTGTACTCGCTTCCGCTCACGCCGTTGGCTGTCACCGTGTACGCGTAGTTATTTCCCTCGCGCACCATGAATCCGGTCCCGCCCGGAAGCCCCTTGACGGTGACGCTGCCTCCGTGCCTCAACTGGAAGCTGGCCGCCCCGTCCTTAAATTCCAGGTCTCCGTAGGTGCCGCTTATGCTCTGGTCATCCAGCTCCACGTAGAAGTCGAAGTCCTTGGTCTGGCTTCCCTTATTTCCCGTGACCGTCTTGGTGACCGTCAGATCTCCCCTCGTCTCCTCGCGGGGGAGCTGCGGGGTGGGTACCCGGTTGACATCTGTGGTTCCATCGTTGAGCGGGGCGTCCCCCTCGTTGGTGTCGAAGATTCCGACGGGATAGGTATGATCCGCCAGGGGCCGCAGGTCCAGCCGGAAGGTGAGCGTGTGCTCCTCAAACGGCTCGCCCATAAGCTTCCAGGTGATCGTGGTTCTGCCCGCCGCGTCCTCGCCGATCTCAAAGGTTCCGGAGCTGGCCTCCACACTAGTTTCATCCAGCGTAAATGCCGGGTCAATGGTGTCAGTCAGCGTATAATTTGTCTGTGCATAGTCGATGGCGTCGTTGATCGCCTCGCTGAAGCCCTCAAGATCCGTGGAGGCAAATACTTTGTCGGCAATCCGCTCCATGTTGGCCTCCGACACAGGAAGCTCGCTCTCCGCCACCTGCTGCAGCACGCTTATGACCTGCACGCCTTCGGCACGGATGGCGCCGGCCTCCGCCGCGCCGTAATATTCCTCCGGCACCGTGGTTCCGTCGTAGTACGGCTGGCCGTCGGAAATAAAGATCACGGTCATGTTTCTGCCCGCATTCTCCCGCACAAGCTCCAGCGCGTCGGCAAGGCCCACGCTGTAATTGGTGTTGGAATAGTAATTGACAATGTCGTTCCAGATATAGTCCCTGACCGCCTCTGTCTCGCCCTTCCCGTAGAACCGCGACCTGCTGTGATCGGTCTCCCCGAAGGTCGCAAACGCAATCCTGGCGTCCATGTCCTCAGAGCTCTCCAGAATCTCCTCCGCCACGTCCATCATCTTGGACTGCATGTTGTAGAAATTGGAGTTCATGGCGTCATCCGTGGCAATTCCGGACATGGAGTTGGAGCAGTCCGCCACAATGATGAAATCCATCTGCGGCTTGGCCGTATAGTACGCCTTGATCTGTACCTCGGCCTGGGTCTTCTCCCCGTCGCTCCACCTTGCCTCCTTCGTCAGCTGGGTGTCCCCCGGCTTCGAGACGCTGTTGCTGACTCCGACCTTGTAGGAGGTCCACTTATCCGGCAGAATCGGATCCATCGGCGTGTTGATCTCGATCAGATCAAACTGGCCGGCCAGAATCGCCTCGACGCGGTCGCGAATGGCAGGCTGACGCACAAAGGAATCGCTGTAGGCGAGCCTGGTGCTGTCGGCGATATTGATCGTCTTTAAGCTGTCGCAGCCGCTGAACGCGTGGGCCCCGATGTACTCACAGTCTCCGCTGATATTTACGGTCTCCAGCTGCTGGAAATTTTCAAAGGCATATGCGCCGATGTAACGGATATCCGTCAGATTCAGCGTTTTCACATGGTTGTCGTCCGGATTGTAGGCCTTAAATGTGCTGTTGTCTATCACATCCAGATTCGTGACGGTAAGCGTCTCCAGCTGCTTTAAGCCGACAAATGCCGCCTCTCCCAGCGCCCCGATATCCGTCAGAGTCAGATGGCGGATCGTCGCGCTTGCAAATGCATTTTTCTCGATCTCCATCTTCTCTCCCTCGAGAACCACCGTCTTAATATTGGCAGAGTAAAAGGCATTTTCGGCGATCCTGCAGTCCTTTAAGACCAGTTCCTCAATTCCGTCTGCCGAACCGGCCGCGTGGAATGCATAGCCGCCCACGGACGTGCAGGAATCGATGGTCACAGATTTTAAATTACTCAGGGTGCGGAACGCGTAGCCCCCGATACTGCCGCAGTTTCTGATCGTCACCGTCTCCAGGGCAGAGCAGCTCTCTGCGCCGGGAGTGCTCGCCATCGTGGAAAACGCGCTGGAGCCGATGTCCCCGCAGCTCTCGATTGTGACCGTCTTAAGTCCCGTCATTCCCAGGAACGCGCCCTGCGCCGTATTGCCGCAGGCTTCGATCGTGAGCGTTTCCATGCCGGTGCAGCCGTTGAAAATCCCCGTCCCGAGATCGCCGCTGCAGTTTAAGGTCATTTCCTTTAAAGACGCGCAGCTTTTAAATGCCTGCTTTCCGATGGAGCCGCAGGCCGCGATCCCGATCACCGTCTCCGACGCATTCTGCCCGGCCTCCATAAACGCCTGCTCTCCGATCTCCTGGCAGGCGCCGACTTCCATTGACAGACTGGAAGCATTTTTACCCACCTGGTAAAATGCCTTCTCTCCTATGTTTCCGCAGGACTTGATTTTCAGTGACGCCACCCTGGAAAGGCCCTGGAAAGCAGACTCCGCAATGCCGCCGCAGGTGCCGATCTCAATCGTCTCCAGATTTGACGCGGCGCTCCAGAAGGCCTGCTTTGAAATCGCAGTGCAGCTGTCGATCTTTAAGGTTTTGAGACCGCCAAGGCTGAGACCGATTCTCGAGCCCTCGCCGATCGTGCCGCAGTCGCCGATCTCGATCGTCTCCAGGTTTGACACAGAGCCAAAGGCACTGTTTGCAATGTCCTTGCAGGAGCCGATTTTTAATGTCTCCAGCGCAGACATGCCGTAAACCGAATTTTTCCCGAGATTGCCGCAGGTTCCTATGGTCATCTCTGTCACCGCATTGCAGCCGCTAAACACGGTCTCCCCGAGATCGCCGCAGGCGCCGATCCCGATGGTCTCCAGGTTGGAGCACAGGTTGAACGCACTCTTTCCCATGCTCCCGCAGCTCTCGATCTCGAGAGAGGTGAGCGTTTTCAGATTATAAAACGCCTTTTCGCCGATGTCCCCACAGCTAGTGATTTTTATGCTCTCAAGCTTTCCAAAATACCGGTAGCTGATGGCGTTGGCGGCGATGTCCCCGCAGCTTATGATCTCCAGCCCGGCGGCGGCTGTCCCGGAAGGAAGGCAGTCGGAGGTCAGCTCCTGCCCGCCCGCATCCACGATGATCGTCTCCGCCTTGTTTAAATAGGTCTGATATGGCTTGTCCGCCGACAGCGACGTGATCGTCAGCGTCTTCGTATCTTCATCCCAGCTGCCCCAGTCCTCCGTCAGCACGGACGACAAAAATACCGCGCCGTACACCGTAGAACGGCTGGCCTGGAAGCTGATCCCATCTTTGTTGAGGTTGCTCCGGTTCATGGGAATGTTCTTCACCACATCCGGGGCGCCGTCCTCGTCCACGCGGATGATCCTGGCCTCTTTGGACTCCTCCTTGGCCGCCTCGATCCGGTCTCCGGAAAACTCCACGTCCATGCGCCCTCTGCCGGGCCAGTGGTCATCCAGCCGGCCGCCGTCCTCATCGTAGAGGGCAATGTCAAAGACAAAACCCGTCCCGGAGGCGTCTGAATCTGTGGCCACTCCAGCCGCATCCAGCTCCTCCACCTCCGCCCAGGCTCCCTCCGGAAAAACGCCCTCCTTCGCCGAGAGCGTCACCGTGACGCCGTCAAAATCTTCGGACCAGTAAAACTCCGGCTTTCGCACGGCATCCGAGGCGGTGGCTTCCTGCCATTCCTCTGAAAATTCCTCATCTTCCTCATAACTGCCCTCCGACGCATCCGAGTCCGAGGCAAGCCTTATGACGGGCCGGCCGGACACGCCTGACACCCGTTCCATCCGGTACGAGCCGCCGTACGCGATGGAGGAAGCATTGAAAGCGAGCAGCGCACAGAGAAGCACTGCAAGCTTTCCTCTCATTCTTCCCATATGTTTTTCTCCTCCTAATAATCTAAAATAGGTCAATTTGACCTTATTTAGATATTTTAGGTCAGTTTTACCCTATTGTCAATAGGTCAGTATGACATAATCAGATTTGTCTTGTCACTTTTCAACCCTATATTTTTATGTTTAATGGAGAATAATGATTGATACAATGAGCGATTACATGTTAAGACTAAAAGAATTGAGAAAACAGCGCGGCTACACCCAGGTAAAAATGCAGCTTCTGACGGGGATCGATCAGAGCGATTATTCCAAAATCGAGAAGGGAAAGCGCTACTACACGTTCGAGCAGTGCAAGCGGATCGCCCTCGCCCTGGATACCAGCATGGATTATCTGGCGGGGCTGACCGACGATCCCGCCCCGTACCCGAGAAGCAGCGATCTTAAGGGGCAGGGGATCTAGGATTCCACAAAAGAATGCCGGAGCATATATACCATGCCCCGGCATTTCCATCTCTTCATTATTTATATCAAAGTCCGAAATTCTCTTTCGCGTACCGCGAAAGCTCCTCCCGGAACTGCGGATGCGCCACAGAAATCATGGCCGCCGCGCGCTCGCGCAGGGACAGGCCGGAGAGCTTGGCCACACCGTACTCCGTCGCCACGTACTGGACCATGCCGCGGGGCGCGGAGATCGTGCTGCCGCCTGGGATCGCCGCGACGATGTTGGATTTGAGGCTGCCGTCCTTCGCCTTTCTGGCGGAGGTCATGCAGATGAAGCCCTTGCCGCCCTCAGAGCGGTAGGCTCCTTCCAGGAAATCCAGCTGGCCGCCGGTGCCGGACAGCTGCCGGCTTCCCGCCGACTCCGCGTTCTCCTGGCCCATGAGATCCAGCTGAACGCCGCCGTTGATGCTGATAAAGTTCTTCATCTTTCCCATACGCTCCGGGGAGTGCACGTAGTCCACGTCGCCGGGATGGAAAAGCTGCGGCTCCGCATCGATCCAGTCGTAAAGCTCCTTGGAGCCCATGGCCAGATTCCAGGTGGAATAGCCGTTGTCGATCTCCTTCTTTTTGTTGGTCAGCTTCCCCGCCCGGTAGAGCGCCAGAAACGCATCGCTGATGGTTCCGGTATGGCATCCCAGATCGGTCAGGTCCGACTCCGCCAGCATATTCGCCACGGTGAAGGGCACGCCGCCCACGCCCAGGGAAAGCACTGCGCCGTCGGGAATCTCCTTCACCACGTGCTTTGCGATCTCGATCTCCACCGCCGTCGGCTCCTTATAGGTGCGCACGGGCAACGGCTCGTGCTCGCCCTCCACGATGTAGTCCGCCTCGGACAGATGCACCCGGTGGGAACCGTCCACCCCCTGCAGTCTGGGCAGATGCTCGTTGATCTCGAAAATCACGGTTCTGGCGTTCTCAAAAATCACGCGCCATGCGTAGTTGGAAATCCCCAGCCCACAGTAGCCGTTCTCATCCGGCTGCGACACGGGCACAAAGGCTACGTCCACGCGGATATGACGGCGGTAAAGATCCGGCAGGTATCTGAGAATCATGGGCATAAACTGGCACAGGCCGCGGCTCTGCAGCTTGCGCTCGTAGTCGCCGATATGCCAGCTGTAATAGCTGAAGGACTCCATCTCCGGGTCGCACTCCACCACCTCGATGCGGGGGCGGATCACCAGGCCGCCGCGGATTTTAACGTCCCTCACCTCGTCCTTTCGCGCCGCCAGTGCCCGGTCCATAAGCTCCGGGAACCCGCCGCCGAAGCCGTAGTCCACCCAGTCGCCGGGGCAGACCAGCTTTGCCGCCGTCTCCGGGGATACAAATTTTCCTGCGTAATTGTTCATCTTGTGCTCTCCTCTTTTTTATTCTGTGTGATTTGTCTGACCGCAGTTATCTATGCCGCGCTGCGGTTATTTATGCTGCGCCGCGGTTCATCTGCGTGACTTTATCGATGAAGGTTTTCATGTCCTCCACGTACTCATAGGGGGCATACTCTGAATAGATATCCGGATCGTCGAGAATGACGATCTGAACTCCATCGGCGCGCAGAGCCTCCAGCGTTCCCGGAAGACAGCGCGCTTCATTGACCGTTTTGCAGAGGTATGCCAGACATCCTGCCTGATCAAATATTTTCGCGACAATATATATTTTTTTATCACCCATGATATTCATTCTCCCAGTATTTTAGACGTTCAAGAAATATTTCTGGGCTTCGATATTTATATACATATTTACATCACCTTCTTCAGTATACCATACTCTCCCCCAAAAGCAATATTCTCTCCGACGGGAACCATCCAGACAAAGCAGAGAACTTATAAAATCCTAATGTTGCAAAAATATCGAAAAGTTTATACCTGTTTTAAAAAGTCGCTTGAAAAAGTTGCTATTTTCAAAAAAACTCCCTTGAAAAAATTTACCATCCTTCTTATCCTTATCAAAGGCTGCCGTCAGTGCGGCAAAACTTTTTCCGTCCTTGATTTCGCAAAGAAAAACTACAAACATATTGTGTACCTGAATTTTTATGAAAATGATGAAACGCCCGTCCCGGAAGCTATGCACAACCGCATGAGGCAGCTTCTTCTGCAATATGTGGTTGTCGGCGGTATGCCGGATGCCGTTCAGACTTTCGTGGATACAAAGCAGATGGATGCGGTGCTGCAGATCCAGCGCGACATTGTCCGCTGTTATAATCTTTCCATTACAGAATTGCCTTTGGATGGAAACGCCGAAGAAGATATATTCAAGGTATATATGCGTGACTGCGGACTGTTCGTCAGTATGTTGGAGGATGGTACACAGTTCGACATCCTGCGGGGAAATCTTTATGGCTATAAGGGAGCAATTTTTGAAAATCTGATCGCAGATATATTTGGAAAAATGGGGCGGAAACTCTACTATTTCCATAAAGACAGCGGTTTAGAAGTGGATTTCGTGATTCGCTACAAAGGACAATGCACTCTGGTGGAGGTTAAATCATCCAGCGGGAATACGAAAAGTACAAAAACAATCCTGCGCCATCCGGAAAAATACCATGTCAGTCACGCCATCAAACTGGGGGATTACAATGTTGGACGAACGGAACAGCTTCTCACACTTCCGCTATATATGGCATTTCTGTTAAACGAACTGTGATACGCCGTTCCCTGTCCGTCTTTTCCTGTAAATCCGCCCGACTCTATCCCATCAGATCTTTCATGCTCCCTAAGCTGATCGCCAGCGTCGATGTGTTGTGAACCAGCGCCGAGGTCGTGGGCTGGATGACTCCCAGAACCCCGCAGGCAATGAGCCCGGCGTTGATTCCCACGATGGCCCTGTAATTGCCCTGGATCCGCCTCATCAGAAGATTGCTCAGCCGCTTTAAAGTCACCACGCCGTAAAGGTCGTCGGAGCCCACGGTCACGTCCGCGATCTCCCGCGCCAGCTCGGCGCCGTCGCTGATGGCGATGCCCACATCGGAGGCGGACAGGGCCGGCGAGTCGTTGATGCCGTCGCCGATCATGATCACCCGGCGGCCCAGCGCCTTCTCCTGCTCCACGAAACGGGCCTTGTCCTCGGGCAGTACCTCGGAATAATACTCGTCCACGCCCGCCAGGACCGCGATGGCACGGGCCGTGCGCTCGCTGTCGCCGGTCATCATGACCACCTTATCGATGCCCTCCCTTTTAAGCGCGGCGATGACCTGGGACGCCTCCTCCCGCAGGGGATCCTGGATGCAGATGACGGCGGCCAGCTCATTGTCGATGGCCAGATACAGGTGGGAATACTCCTGGGGCAGCTCGTCAAACCGCTCTTTAAAATGCTCCTCCACCCTGCATTTCTCATCCTCAAACACGAAGTGGTAGCTTCCGATAACCGCCCGTTTTCCCTCCACAGTGGTGGAGATGCCGTGAGCCACGATATACTCCACCTGCGTGTGCATTTCCTCGTGCACCAGGTTTCTCTCCCGCGCCGCATCCACCACGGCCTTCGCCATGGAATGGGGGAAATGCTCCTCCAGGCAGGCGGCGATCCGCAGAAGCTCGTCCGCCCCCATCTTGTCCGTAAACGGAACCACGTTCACTACCTTCGGCTGCGCCTTCGTCAGCGTGCCGGTCTTGTCGAAGACGATGGTCTTTGCCTCCGCCATGGCCTCCAGATACTTCCCGCCCTTGACGGTCACGTTGTAAAGGCTGGCCTCGCGGATGGCCGAGAGCACGGAAATGGGCATAGCCAGCTTGAGGGCACAGGAAAAGTCCACCATGAGCACAGAGAGCGCCCTGGTCACATTTCTCGTGAGCAGCCAGACCGCCGCCGTCCCCGCCAGCGTCCAGGGCACCAGCCGGTCGGCCAGGTGCTCCGCCCTGCTCTCCAGGGAGGACTTTAACTTCTCCGACTCCTCGATCATGGTCACGATCTTCTCAAATTTGCTGGAGCCGTTCGCCTCCCGGACGCAGAGGGTGATGCTCCCCTCCTCCACGACGGTGCCGGCGTAGACGGTGGCTCCCTCTGCCTTTCTGACCGGCATGGATTCGCCGGTCAGCGATGCCTGGTTTACCATGGCCTCACCATCGGTCACCGTGCCGTCGAAGGGAATCACATTTCCCACGTGCACACGCACCTGGTCGCCCGCCCGCACGCCGGCGGCGGGAACCAGCACTTCTGCCTCCCCGCTGACCAGCCATACCTTGCTTACGTTCAACGACATGCTTCTCGCCAGATCCTCAACGGATTTCTTATGCGTCCACTCCTCCAGAAGCCCGCCGATTCCCAGAAGAAACATGACGGAACCGGCGGTGTCGAAATTTCCTCTTGCCACGGAGACGCCGATGGCCGTGGCATCCAGGACAGGCACCTCGATCTTCCCCTTCCTCAGGGTGTCGATCCCATGCCAGATGTACCGGACCGACCGGAGGACAGTCACCCCGGCGCGGACGGGCGCCGGGACAAACAGCTTATTTCCCGCCCGGAGCACCACCTTCGTCACCAGCCTGTCCCAGTATTCCCGGTTCAACTCTCTGCCGGAATTTTGCAGATAGCTCTCCGGTACGTCTGCGTCCTCGTAGCGGAACGCCTTTAAGAGCGCGATCATGTCCTCGCGGCCGCCTTTATAGCAGACCGTGATTTCCTGGATCCGCTCCCGCACCTTCACCGAGGTCACCTGCGGCTGGGCGGTCAGATAATACTGCAGAATATCCGCCTGTCTGGCCGACATGCGCCCCTGCGCCGCGCGCACCCGCAGCCTTCCTCTTATCTCATGCCTGATCTCAAACCTCATGTGTGTTTACTCTCCTGTCTGTTTCCCGCTTATAAAAAATATGCGCTTAGCACACACCCGCGGAACGTTTTTATTCAATCGCTTAAACAAATAAGAGTCCGCCCGGCCCTCCGCCGCGGCGAACTCTTTTCTCTGCAATCTTACTCCCCGGAGGTCTCCGCCGGCTCCTCAGCCGTCTCCGCGCCGTCAGCCTGCGCCTCGTCTCCGATCACCTGCTCCTCGGCTGCGCGCTCCTCGTTGATCTGCTGCGCCTCCGCGTAGATGTCCTCGGCGTTGGCCTGGATCGTGGCCGCCGTCTTCAGTACGCACTCCCTGGCACGCAGCACCGCCGCAGTGCATCCGGTATAAAATTTCTTCGCGTCCCTGCTCGCCAGCACCTTAACGCCTGCCGTTCCGAACAGCACGCCCGCGGCGAAAATACCTGTCTTCTTCGCATCGATGCATTTTAAACATTTTAACATAAGCTGTACCTCCTATTTATGCTTATAGCCGGTGTAAATCGTCATGAACAGGCAGAACACCATCGCCCATGCCCAGAATCTGTGGTTTTTCATCTGTCGTACCTCCCAGCTTCCCATCGGTAAAATATAGAACTTATTTTATATCCGGCCAAAACATTTTTCCAGCACTTTTTTGCCTAATGAAAAATCTTTATCATTTACACGTTCTGCGGCTCGTGGGCGCTTATGTTCACGCGGCGGATCTCCTGGTTTTTCGTGTAGCCGCAGGCATCCAGCCCGCATTTCACGACCTGCTTCCACTGCATGGGCGTCAGCTCGATGGACGTGTCGTCGTCCAGCTCCACGACGCATTTATGGTCACAGCCGTTTCCTGCGCCGCAGCTTATTTTATACATGTTGTTGCGGGCGATGGCCCCGATCTCCTCCAGCGTCTTTAACATGCGGTAGACCGTGGCGCTTCCTATGTTCTCATCCTTCTGCACGGCCTTGTAGTATATCTCCTTGCAGCAGGAATACTCATTTTCCAGAATGATGTCGATCAGCACCTGGCGCTGCCTGGTGATCCTGTACCCGCGTTCCCGCAGCTCTTTTATGATCCTCTCTCTCTGCATCCGGCTTCTCCTGTAGACATCGGCAGAAACCCCGGCGCTCTCACGCGGCATATGGCATTCCCTCTTTCACGAATCGCAGTCAGAAATAATTTTCAGCATAGTTAGTATATGCTAACTGACAATATATGTCAATACTAAATGTTGCATTTTATTCCCCGAAATGATAACATATTCAATATATGAAGAAGGCTTTAGGAGGGTTACATGGGATACATCAAGCACAAATCAGAAGAATCCGTAGAAGATTATCTGGAGACAATACTCGTTCTGAGCAGACGGCTCGCAGACGTCCGCTCCATCGATATCGCCAACGAACTGAATTACTCGAAGCCCAGCGTCAGCGTGGCCATGAAAAATTTAAAGAACCGCGGCTACATCGTGATCTCGGACGAGGGGTATATTCATCTGACCGGAGACGGCCTGGCGCTGGCCTCCGCAACCTACGAGCGCCATACCCTCATCAGCCAGTGGCTCATCGAGCTGGGCGTCGATCCGGAGATAGCCACCGCAGACGCCTGCCGGATCGAGCACGACATCAGCCCGGAATCCTTTCAGGCGATCAAGAATTATATTCTCGGGACGAAGAAGTAAACGACACGGGGGAGAGCACACCGCTCTCCCCCGCTTTGTTTTCTCCGCCCGGCCGTCACAGCTCCCCGTAGGCGATCAATGGATCGCCCACGCGTACACCCAGATAAGCCGTATAGTAAAGAACAATTCCGTCATACTCCGCCGTATATCTCTCCAGCGGATTCCCCCAGAGATCAGCCAGCTCTCCCAGAAGCTGGCCCTTTTTCACCCGGTCGCCGGCCTTCACCCTGGAATACCAGAACCCGTCATGTTCTGCTTCCAGATAGGTCGTGCGGGTGATCTCCCGCTGCGCAGGAGCATCCGCTCCCGCAGCCGCATACCGCTCCCGGAACGCTTCCTCCGTCAAAATTCCCAGATGCCGCATCAGCTCATAGACATTTTTCTTGTCCGCCTCCACCTCTCCGGCAGTCCACGCGCCCAGGCCGCCGCGCTCCAGGAGGAGCGCGGGGATGCCGTTTAACGCCGCATAGCTGTAGAGACCATTCTCCGCTGATGAGGCCACACGGTATTCCAGGGACAGCGCGTCGGAAGCCGCCCGCGCCCGGCGGGTTGTCTCCGCGTCCACATACGCCGGGAAGAAGGTGAAGGGGATGACAAGCTCGTTGCTGTCCCCGCTGTGAAGATCCAGGAGAAAATCGGTCGCCGGGTAAATCCATTTTTCCACCGCAGCCGCGATGCGCAGGCTCTCGCCTCCATTCTCATCGCCGGGGAAGGCCCGGTTCACATTTTCCCTGTCCCCGGCGGTGGTCTGCTTTAGGCCATGGTGAAATCCAGAGCGGTTAATCAGCGGGAAAACCAGCACCTGCCCGCTCATTTTTTCCGGATTCAATTCCCCGATAAGCTGCCTGGCAGCCTCGATTCCCACGAACTCGCAGCCGTGGACGCCGGCGGTGACGGTCAGGGTCGGTCCCTCCGTCTTTCCGCACACGGCGCAGCCCTCCAGCACGCCCACACCGGGGACGGGAATGGCAAGGCGCTTCTTCTCCCCCGGCTTTGTTTCCGTATCACACACAAACATGCTCTCTCTCCTCCGTCTCAAAATCTATGATGGAGCCAAGAAGCTCCCTCGCATATGTGTCTTTCGTCTCCGCGATCCTATCGACCGGAATGTGCTCCGTCACCCGTCCTTTGTAGAGGAACAGCACCTCGTCGCAGAGGTAGGTGACCGAGGTCAGGTCGTGGGTGATGAAAATGTAAGTCAGCCCCAGTTTTTCCTTGAGCTCCCGCAAAAGATCCATGACCTGCACCTGGGTGTGGGCGTCCAGAGACGAGATGGCCTCGTCGAACAGAATCACCTCCGGACGGCAGGCAATGGCCCGCGCGATGCACACGCGCTGAAGCTGCCCGCCGGAGAGCTCGTGGGGAAAGCGCTCTGTGAAGCTTTCGTCAAGCCCCACCAGCTCCAGGAGCCGCCTGCACTCCTCCTGGCGGCCGGTGCGCTGGCCGCTTCGTCTCTCCCAGGCCCGGATTCCCTCTGTCAGAATATCCCGCACGCGAAACCGCGGGTTGGCCGAGGTGGTGTAGTCCTGGAACACCACGCTCATCCGGCTCTGCAGGAGACGTTTTCCCTCCCGCCGGCCGTCGATGGGCACGCCGTCCAGCGTATAGCTCCCGCGGTCGGGCTTTAAAAGTCCGCAGAGCACATTTCCCAGGGTGGATTTTCCGCTGCCGGACTCGCCGAGAATCCCCAGGCACACGCCCCTCCCGATCTTCAGCGAGACGTCAAAGAGCACCTGTATCCTCGTGTTTCCGAAAATTTTCTCCTGCCGCTCGCTTCGGAAGCTGACGCAGATATCATGCAGCTCGATCATGCGTTTCCTCCTCTCACGCGCCGGCGGTACTGGTCCATGACCGCGATGCGCTTTTCCACCAGGAGGCGGGTGTACGGATCCTTCGCCTCGTTTATGATATGGCCGAAATCCCCCTCGTCCACGATGCGCCCCTGGTTCATCACCACCAGCCGGTCGGCCACCCGCGACGCCGCGCCCAGGTCGTGGGTGATAAACAGCATGGCCGTGTTGTGTTCGCTCTTGATGCGCCGGAACTCCTCCAGAATCTCGTACTGGGTGATGGAATCGATGGCCGTGGTCGGCTCGTCGGCGATTAGGAGAGCGGGCTTTAGCGCCATGGCCAGCCCGATCATAATCCGCTGGAGCATTCCGCCGGAGAGCTGGTGCGGATATTTCTCCAGCGCCTCCGCAGGCTCCCGGATCCTCATTTTCTCAAGCACCGCCAGTAAGGCGTCCCGAATCTGGGCGGAGCTTAGATCCGTGTGGGTTTTAAAAGTCTCGCCCATCTGGTTTCCCACCCGGTAGAGCGGGTCGAAGCAGGTCATGGGATTCTGCAGCACCATGGCGATGCGCCGTCCGCGGATGCGCCTCATCTCCTCTCTGCCCTTTTTAAGAAGATCCTGCCCCTCGAACACGGCCTGGCCGCTGACCTTGAAATTCCGGTCCAGAAGCCCCAGCACCGCCTTGGACGTCATGCTCTTTCCGCTGCCGGACTCGCCCAGCACCCCGACGCACTCGCCCGGGGCCACCTGGAAGGACACGTCGTCCACCAGCGTTTTTTTCTGTTTTCCTGCCTTTAAAACCACAGACAGGTTTCTGACCTCCAAAATGTTCATAGCTCCACCTCCTTCGGGTCCAGCACATCGCGCAGTGCGTCCCCCATCAGATTGAACGCGGAGACCAGAACCACGATGGCGGCGCCGGGAACAATCATCTGGGTGGGATTGCTGGTCAGCACGTTCTTCGCCTCGTTGAGCATGGCGCCCCACTCCGGCGTCGGCGCCTGCACGCCCAGTCCCAGAAACGACAGCGTGGAAATATTGATGATGGCCCAGCCCACATCTAAAGACGCCAGCACCGCCAGATCGGAGGCGATGGACGGAACCAGATGCCGCCCCAGGATGAACCGCTCGGGCGTGCCGATGCAGCGGGAAAACCGGACGAAATTCCGGTCCCTGTACTGCATGACACCGGTGCGGATCATCCGCGCGTACCAGGCCCATTTGATGAACACGTTGGCCAGAATCACGTTCTGGACATTGATGCCTAAGAGGGCCACCACCGCGAACACCATGATCTGGCTGGGGAACGAGAGCATCACGTCCACGGTGCGCATGATAATCTCCTCCACCGCCCCGCGGAAATATCCGGCTAAAAGCCCCATCAGGGCGCCCAGTCCGATGGTCCCGAGCATGGTCAGAAGCGCCAGCCCCAGCGTGGGCCGGATGCCGTATATCATTCTCGACAGGATGCACCTCCCCAGGTTGTCAGTCCCCAGCGGGTACTGGGCGGTGAAGCCCGCAAATTTATTTAAAATGTCCGTCCTGTACGGGTCGTTGGGCGCCAGCACCGGGGCGAAAATCCCCGCCAGCCCGGTGAGTAAGACGATGCCCAGCGTGATCATGGCCGTCCTGCTGTGTAAAAGCCGCTCAAGCATTTCTACGCATCCCCCTTTCTGAGGCGCGGGTCGGACACGGTCTGCAGGATGTCAAACAGCAGATTGAACAGGACGAACAGCACGCCGATTAAGAGCACGTAGGTCTGGATCACCGGATAGTCCCGGTTGAAGATGGAGCTGATGCAGAGAGTCCCGAGGCCAGGCCAGGCGAACACATTTTCCACGACGATGGTTCCGGAGATCAGCTGCGGGATGCTCATCCCGATGGCCACGATACAGGTGTGCATGGAATTTTTCAGCACATGCTTTACGTAGATGTTTTTCTGCGGCAGCCCCCTCACGTTGGCGTAGAGTACGTAGTCCTGCTTCATATTTTCCAGCATGTTGTTCCGTATGAGGCGGATGTAGGTGGAAATGTAGCTTAAGGACACCGTGAAGGACGGCAGGATCAGATGTCTCCACGTGCCGTTTCCGCTGGTGGGAAGAAGATCCAGCTTGATAGACACCAGCCACATGAGCAGAAGCCCCACCCAGTAGGCGGGCATGGCCGTGGTCACGAAAACAATGCCGCGCATCAGACGGTCAAACCAGCTGTCCTTGAACACCGCGCACAGAAATCCGATGGGCAGACTCAGGACGATCACAATGACAAACGAAACGCCCGCAAGCTGCAGCGTCGCCGGGAGGCACCGGGCCAGCTCGCCCGCCACAGTCCTCGTGGGATTCACGTAGCTGATGCCGAAGTTGCCCCGCAGGCAATCAGCCAGCCAGGTAAAATATCTCTCAAGGTACGGCCTGTCAAGCCCCAGCTCCGCCTGCATCTCCGCGATGATCTCATCCGTGATGATGGGAACCTGGCGAACCCTCAGAGCCACCTCGGCGGGGTCTGAGGGTATCAGGTTGATGAACACAAAGCACACAAACGAGATGATGAGCAGAAGCGGGATGGCCGACAGAAGCCGCCGTATCACATACTGCTTCATAGACACACACTTCCTCCGCTTAGTAGTGGAAGTCCTGGAAGGGAACCTCGTACTGGGTCTGGGTGAAGTGGAAGCCCTGCAGATCGGCGCGGTAAATGGCCTTGTTGCACTCGTAGGTCAGCGGAATATATACCGCGTCCTCGTGGAGCCGGGTGAGTACGAAGGTGTAGAGCTCCTGGCGCTCCTTCTCGTCGGTGGAGACCATGATCTTTGTAATGGCCTCGTCGATCTCCGCCTTGTCCTCTAAGCCCTGCTGCGCCTCATAGTCGCCGTACACCGGCGCGCGCATGGCCGCCAGGGAAGACTGTGGGTCATAGGGGCTGCCCCAGCAGATGTTAAATACCATGTCAAAGTTTCCGTTCTTCATATTGTCACGGTAGGACTGCTCCTCCTCGCCGACAATGTTGAGGGCGATTCCCAGATTCAGATATTCGCTCTGCAGGTACTCGGCGATGGATTTCTCGGTCACGCTGTCGCTGTTGTAGAGAAGTCCCATCTCCAGACGCACGCCGTCCTTTTCGCGGATGCCGTCGCGGCCCGCGATCCAGCCCGCCTCATCCAGCATGGATGCCGCCAGCTCCATGTCGTAGGCATAGGGCTCCAGGTCAATGTCACAGTAAGGAATGGATCTGGAGAACAGCGTGTCCGCCGGCTCCTCCAGCCCGTAGAAAATCCCCTGGGAGATGGCTTCCTTGTTGGTGGCGTGCTGGATGGCATGGCGCACCGCCTTGTCGGCCAGCACGCCCCGGGTGGTATTCAGAACGATCTGTCTCGTGGACGTGGGCTCGGAGAGCGCCACCACGAAATCATCATTGTCCAGATACTGGTTGATTCCATCGGCGTCGATCATATTCTTTCCGAAAATCATGTCGATCTCCCCCTTTTCCAGAGCCAGAATCCTGGTCTGGTTGTCGGGGATCACCTTGACCGTGACCTTCTTGATGTCGGGCTCTCCGCCCCAGTAATTCTCATTGGCCTCGAAAACCGCATACTCGTCGGTGACGAACTCGGTCAGCTTGTAGGGACCGGTTCCAATGAACTCATTCACACCGTTCATGGTGCTGCCGTCCTTCATGGCGGCCGGGGAAATCATCGCAAACGGACGGGTCACTCCCAGCTCGGTGAGCAGCGGATAGTAGGGCTCGGAAAGCTCGATCACAAAGGTATGGTCATCCGGCGCGGAGACGCCCACCAGGAGATTCATCATCTCCAGCCAGGTGTGGCGGCTCTTATTTTCCAGAATCGCGTCGAAATTGGCCTTGATGGCGTTGGCGTCGCACACCTCTCCATCCGTAAAATAGACGCCCTCACGGATGTGGAAGGTGTAGATTCTTCCATCGTCGCTGATATCCCAGCTCTCGGCCAGGCATCCCTCATAGCCGTCCTCGGTGATGTTCACCAGCGTCTCAAACAGCATCTCCTGGGCGTACATCTCGCCGGCGTAGAGATGCGGGTTTAAATCGCGTATGTCGCGATAGTTGACAAATACCAGCTCGTCCTTTGCCCCGGCCTCTTCCTGGAGCCGGGTACCCTGCTCCTCGGTCACGGCCGTACCGGTTCCGGATGTCTCCGAACCTCCGCCGCAGCCTGCAAGCAGAGCCATGCACAGGGCTCCTGCCAGTAATAACGTGCGTTTACTCTTTCTCATAGTTGTCCTCCTCGTCGAACCTATTTTGTCTACGCGGACAATTATAGCAAAGTTAGTTATAGCTTACCAATTCCTTTTCAGAATCAGTAAGCTATAACGTTTCGTTATATGCTGCTTTTGAATTTATCCAGAAACCAGCGGGCCGCCCGTCCGGGCTTATACCCTTCCGGATAGATCCAGCCCACCGTGAGAAACGGCTCGCAGTTTTTGATTTTCAGCACCTTCACGTCGTGCTGGCTGTACTTTGGGATCATCAGGTTGATGCCAAAGCTGGCGATATCCGTGTATTTTAAAAGATTCATGGTCAGGTGGTCGCTGTTGGTGCACACTGCGAAATCCAGTTCCTCCATCCCCACCGCGCCCAGGCTCACATGATCCAGATGGTGCTCCATGGAAAAGAAATCCCGCATCCCCCGGACGTATTTCAGCGTCGGCAGTTCGGAGAAATCGATGCTGTCATCCCCGTATCTGGGATGGTTCGGCCCCACATACACGCAGGCCTCCCGCTCTGCCAGCGGCTCAAAGCGGAGTTTCTTATGGTACAGAATGTGCCCGAAGGTCTTGAGCTGCTTCTGGGCCACATAGACAATGCCGATCTCGGAGATCCCGGCGGCCACCCGGTCGCAGATGGCCTCCATCTCGCCCTCCTGGTGCTCCAGCACATACTCGTCCCCCAGCTCAGAGTAAAACTCCGTCAGCATCCGGGAGATCATGTTGCTGGGGTAGGTGGACAGGGTAAATTTCTTTCCCTGGTTGCGGTCGGCCATGGAGTTTATGAGTCCCGCGTTGTGCAGAATGATGCCGGCGTACTCCCGCACCGTCTGACCGTAAGGCGTAATGCGGATGCCGCGGCTGGTGCGCTCAAAAAGCTTTCGTCCCAGCTCCTGCTCCAGACTGTTTATCACCTTGCTCACGTTGGGCTGGGTGGTGTAGAGACACTCCGCCGCCTGGTTGAAGCTCCCCCGGTCGCACACCGCCGCGAAAAATTCCAGCTGCTTAAGTTCCATACGCTAATTCTCCACGTGTTCCGCCAGAATCCGGCTCACTTCTGCCAGATTTTTCTTCCCAAAAGCAACCTTCTCTCCATCAAGAATCATACATGGCACACTCATAATATGGTATTTCTGTTTCCACTCCGGATAATGCGCAAGGTCCGCCATCTCCGCGGTGATGCGCCCATTCAAGGACGCCGCCCGCTGGGCCGCCATGACCACCTCCGGGCACATGGTGCAGGATAAGGAGACCATGACTTTCACGTTGATGTCCTTCTCTATCTTCTCAATCCGGCTCCGGATTTCTTCGTCCACCGGCTGTCCCGGTCCCGCCAGGTTGTAGAGCGCGATAACGAAGGAGTTAAACTCATGGCCGCCGGGGACGCCGTGAAACAGGATGTTCCCGCCGCTGCCGTCGCTCCGGTAAAGGCGCAGGGACGGGGAAAGCTCTCCCCTGGCGGCCCGGCCCTCCCGCTCCTTCGCGTCCAGCTCCCGGACGCGGCAGATGAGCTTGTCAGTCAGTCCGTCCAGCTCGCCCACGAAGCCCGCCAGCTCGCCTGATAAGGGGCTCTCGTCCAGCTCGGCCTCGACGATGACCGGATTCTGGAATTTTAGAAACAGGGCCACGAGCTGGGCCTTGATTTCCCCGGAGAGGAATCCCTGGCCGTTCCCGGCATCGCCGTTTTCTCCGGCTCCTGCGCCCGCGCCGCCGGCCGGGCCGCCGCTCCGGCCAGCGCTTTTGCTTCCCGCGCTGTCCTCCGACGGGGCCTTCCGCCCCGCCGCCAGCTCGGGAATCTGCAGGCGGCTGTGAATTTCCGCCACATGTTTCTCCAGCGATGTGGCCGCCACGGCCCCATCGGCGACGGCAGTGACCACCTGGCGCAGGTTTTTGATGCACACATCCCCCGCCCCGTAGACGCCGTCCACGCTGGTTTTCTGATTCCGGTCGGTGATGAGATATCCCTGCCCGTCGCAGGCCACCTTGCCGCCCAGCCATCCCGTGTTCGGCACATAGCCGGCGAACACAAAGATGCCCATGCAGCCGTCCTCCTCCGGCGCGCGGTACTCCCACTCCTCTCCGGTCTTATTGTTCTTAAACCGGGCGTAGGAGACCATGGACTCGCCCCCGGCCTCCGTAAGCTCGGTGTTGAACTTCACCTCAATCTTCGGATGTCCTTCAAGCTTATCCGACACGGCGGCCGCGCAGGTGAAATGATCTCCCCGGACCACCAGCGTCACCTTCTTCGCATACTTGGTGAGGAACAGCCCCTCCTCCACCGCAGCAAAACCGCCGCCAATGACAAACACCTCAAGTCCTGTAAAAAACTCGCCGTCGCAGGTGGCGCAGTAGGCCACGCCGCGGCCCTGGAACTCCTTCTCGCCCTTAAAGCCCAGTTTCCTGGGGTTGGCCCCGGTGGCCAGCACCACGCCCAGAGCCTCGTAATCTCCAGCTGTAGTGTGGAGAATCTTCACGTCGCCTTCCAGCTCCGCGTCCAGCACCTCAGCCACGGCAAACTCCGCGCCGAAACTCTCCGCCTGGCGCTTCATGACCTGGGTGAGCGCCGTCCCGTCCGTGCTCTCCACACCCGGATAGTTTACACTCTCCGAGGTAATGGTGATCTGACCGCCCACCTTCTCCTTTTCCAGCACCAGCACCCGGTACCGGGCTCTTGCCGCATAAACGGCAGACGACAGCCCTGCCGGGCCGCCGATAATAATTACATCGTACAGATTTCTGGAAATCTCCATTCTCTCCTCCTGCCTTGATAAAATCCGCCCGCAGAGCAGCATTCCTAGATCAGTCCCACCAGATCCAGGCTCGGCTTTAAGGTATCCGCGCCGGGCTGCCACTTCGCCGGGCAAACCTGGTCACCGTGCTCCGCGACGAACTGTGACGCCTGCACGCGGCGGAACAGCCCGTCCGCATTTCTTCCCACATTGCCGGCAATCACCTCATAGGCCACGATCTTTCCTTCCGGGTTTACGATAAAGCTGCCTCTCTCAGCCATGCCGTCGGCCTCGATCATCACGCTAAAATCCCTGGCCAGCTTCCCGGTGGGATCCGCTAACATCGGGTATTTGATCTTCTGGATCGTCTTGGATGCGTCATGCCATGCCTTATGAACGAAATGGCTGTCGCAGGACACGCTGTAGATCTCACAGTCCACGCCTTTAAACTCCTCGTACTTGTTGGCCAGATCCTCCAGCTCCGTAGGGCACACGAAGGTAAAATCTGCCGGGTAGAAGAAGAACACGGACCATTTTCCCAGCACATCCTCCTTTTTAATCTCCTTAAATTCGCCGTTTACATAGGCCTGAACCGCAAAATCGTTTATCTCTTTTCCAATCAGTGACATATCTTTTTCCTTTCCCACAGGAGTACCTACCGCCTGGAATTGGAGGGAGAGGCGGAAGGCGTTCCCATGATTTATCTGTATATTAGTTAGTTTTTCCTAACTGTTTTTTCACTCTAACATATTCGTGATGGAAAGTAAATCGCGTAAACGATGAATTTTTCTCACTATGGGATTTTTTTAATAGAGGCAGGAGGTAAAAGTTATGGTCACGTACGACAAGCTGTGGGAAACAATGAAACGGAGGCAGATCTCCCAATACCGGATGATCCGCTATTACGTCGTCAGCGCCAGCCAGCTGGGGCGCTTAAAGAAAAACATGTATGTCTCCACCCACACCATCGAGATGCTCTGCGATATTCTGGAGTGCCGGGTGGAGGATGTCCTGGAATATCGTCCGGACAAGCCGGCCGGAACGTCCGAGCCATAAACGCGTTTTCCCCACATGCAGACCGCGGGCTGACGGCAGCGCGGGCTGGCCGCGGTCCGCAGCAGGCATCTATTCCCATTTGAAAAAACGGACGGCAAAGCCCCCGCAGACAACTGCCACTGCCGCCATGACGGCAATGGGAAGCCGGACCGATTCCAATGGCAGCCCCAGTGAAACTGCTTTCAGCAGCTTAATCCCCTGCGTCAAAGGCAGAACATCCGCAATCTTCTGCAATGCAGACGGCATCACTTCATAAGGTAAGGTTGCCCCCGAAAAAATGAGCATCGGAAAATACAGGAGGCTGGCAGCCACACTGGCTGTTTTCGTGTCAGGCGCAACACCTCCCACCATAAGTCCGATGCTGAACATCGAACACATCACCAGAAGATACATGAACAGGAAAATCCCTGTCGATCCGCCGAACCTGCATCCAAAAAATATGGATAAGACGCCAAAAACAAGGCCCAGGGACAGCAGCGAGTAGACTGCATAAATCGTCACCCACACTGCGAGCAGAAATGCCGGACTTGCAGGCGTAACTTTGTATCTTTTTAATATCTTTTTCTGGCGGTAATCGGAAATCAACAGCGGAAGCCCCATCACACTGCCCGCACAAATCGCAATGGCCGATAATGCCCCGAAGGACTGTTCCAAAAAGGTATATTTTACTCCGGGAGCCGCTGTTTTTGCTCCATAAATGACTCCCAGAACCAGCGCAACCACTGCCGGCATACAGAGAGCAAAAATAACCATATCCATCCCCCGGAAGGATAACCTCAGTTCTGTTTTCAACATTGTAAAAAATTTATTCAACGCCTTCTTCCCCCTCTCCAGTAAACCACAAATACGCATCTTCCAGTTTCTCATAGGGACTGAATGCCACCGCTTCTTCCACCGTCCCTTCAAAGGCAAATCCGCCGTCCTTCAGGATGCCAATCCGGTCACACAAAATTTCCACCTCATCCATGAAGTGAGAAGACAGAACCATTGTCAGGCCATGTTTCTTTAACTCCTGCAGGCTTTTCCAGACACCTCTTCTCGCTTTTGTATCAAGCCCTGTGGTAAGCTCATCCAGAAAGACCACTCTGGGATCCGGGATGAGAGACAGCACAATAAACAATCTCTGTTTCTGTCCTCCAGATAGCTCGTTTACAAAAGCGTTTCCCTTATCCGCCAGGCCAAATTTGTACAGCAGCTCTCCGTATGCCATTGGATGTCTGTAAAGACAGGCCGTTTCCTCACACAATTCTTTTACCTTGATCCTGTCTGGATAATTTGATTCCTGGAACTGTACTCCGACCTGCTCAAAGAGCTGCTTTCGCTCCGTCCACGGATCCAGCCCCAAAATACGAACCGTTCCCGAATCCGCTTTCTTTGTCCCAAGAATACATTCTATTGCAGTGCTCTTTCCTGCGCCGTTTGCGCCAAGCAGACCGTACACTTCACCTGCCGCGACTGAGAAGCTGAGATTCTCAATCACTTTCTTTCCGTCATAAGATTTGCTCAGCCCGGAAATCTGGATTGTTTTTTCCATTTTGCTTGCCTCCTTATTTTCATTCTGAAATAAAGATTAACATCCAATCCAACTGTGGTGGGTAACTGTAGCGTTTTATTCTGATAATTTTTTCATCTTTTCAATCTGGCAAGCCACATAAAAAGCATTGCTTTTTGCCTCATTCAATGAGGTTAATAGCTTATCGCAAGCCCTTATGATATCATCATCCTCCTTTGGCGTATCAAGAGCTTTCCTGATATTGGCCCCAGGATCATCCGATAGAGCCCGAAGCATTCTCAAAATGGCGGAGAGGGAATAGTTGGCACAGCGAAGAGAGCGTATGATTTTCAAGCGGAGAATGTCTTCCTCCGTGTACACCCGGTATCTGTTTTCAGTTCGCCGGATGGTAAACAGGCCATTCATTTCCCAATTTCTCAAGGTGTCAATCGTTACCCCTAATATATCTGCTGCTTCCTTTCTTCTATATGTCCTCTGCATTCCAACAGTTCTTTCATTTATACCCGATAAAATACTATGGATAATACGTATCGCTTCTTCTGCATTGGCTTTTTCGATGTCGATCTGTGCAATGTACCGCCTGGTTAATTCCATGGCCTTCTCGTAATCGCCTGAAGCAGAGGCCTTAATAATGTCAACTGCCTGTCTGCGAAGTCCATTCTGGAGGACTTCCACCTGGAGGGCCGCCCGTGCTAATCTGAATTGCTCAATATGAAGATCCGTAAATACACGATATCCATTGCTGAGTCGCTCTGGTTTTGGAATTAAACCGCATTTTTCATATAAACGTACGGTATTTACATGTATGCCGATTATCCTTGCTATGTCTATTGTCTTATATGTATTCATTCAACGCACCTCCATTTCCCATTATGGCATATTTTATAAGTCTGGTGTTATAGTGTGGGGTTTTTAGTTTACTGTAGAATGATCTGAATGGCAAGTTTATTCTTAGGCTATCTAAATATTGGTTTAATACTAGTTTATCTCTTGTATTCACATAAATTGTATTTCTTCCATCCCTCATCGCTGCATAACCGTCTTCATTTGCCCACCATAAATATCCATACGATAAATCATGTTTCTTCCATCGGCTATGCTCTCCCGTACTTTCTTCCGCCCACTTTTCTGATACAATTTGTTTTCCGTTCCATATACCTTTATTCAGATATAACTGACCGATTTTTGCCATATCCACAGGGGAAATAGCGATATCCATTTTCCGGATTGACTTCTTCTGGAAGTATCAATCCTATTTCTGCATAATACCGAAGTGTTTTTGTGGATACCCGGCATATACTCGAAAACTCTCCAATCGTCAACATATAACAGACCTCCTTCTGGTGCCAATATAAACTTTGCCCCAGGGGGAAAGTCAACGGCACTTTTCATGCTTTATCTCAAGGTAGCAGTATATTAATCGAATATAAAATAGATTTCAAGTTCTTTCTCCCGAAGTCCTCATAAACGCAAAAAATCCGGGAGCCAGAACTGCTGTTCAAACAGTTCCAACTCCCGGTAACGACTTGTTTCCTATACTTTTTCAGTCTCTTATTTTCCAGGCCGCTACCACATGACCACTTGTCTACCATTTAAAATTTGGCAGACAAATGGTAGACAAATTCCTCATTTCACCAGAGCAGATGGTCTGAAAAGTCTTATTTTATGCGGGTTAAGAGACACACCGTCTCGCAATGCCCCGTAAACCCAAACATATCCACCCCCCACACATCTTCCACCGCATACCCCTTCCTCATAAAATACCGCAGATCCCTCGCCAGCGTCTCCGGCCCGCAGGACACGTAGACCACCCGGCCGGGCCCCATCTTTGCCACCGAATCGATAAATTCCTTCGTGCTGCCGCTCCGGGGCGGGTCCATGAAAACCACGTCCGCGGTCTCGCCGCGGGCGGCCATGGCGGCCATGAACTCGCCGGCGTCGCCGCAGCAAAAACGAGCGTTCTTTATGCCGTTCAGCTTCGCGTTGTTCACAGCGTCCCGCACCGCATCGCGGTTGAGCTCCACGCCGATCACCTGCTTCGCCCGGCGGCTGGCGACCAGGCCGATGGTGCCGATCCCGCAGTAGGCATCGATCACCGTCTCCGTCCCACGGAGACCCGCCAGCTCCATCGCCTTGCCGTAGAGCTTCTCCGTCTGCACCGAATTGACCTGGTAGAACGACTTCGGGGAAATTCTGAAGCGCAGGCCGCAGAGCTCGTCCTCGATGTATCCCTTTCCATAGAGCACCTGCTCACGCTCGCCCAGAACCATGCTGGTGTCCTTCCCGTTAATATTCTGCACCACCGTGGTGATCTCCGGGTGCTTTTCCCGCAGCGCCTTCACAAAATTATTTCTCGACGGAAATACCGGCGACGACGTCACCAGAACCACCATGATCTGCCCCGTGGCTGCGCCGCAGCGGATCAGCACATGGCGCAGGAGGCCGTACCCCGTGTCCTCATCGTAGGTCCTGATCTTAAAAGATTTGAGCATTCCGCGGATCGTGGCAATAATCTCGTCCGCCTTCTGATTCTCAATCAGACAGGACTCCACCGGAACCACCTCGTGGGTCCCCTCCTTATACACGCCGGAAATGGGATTCCCCTTGCGGTCGTGGTCAAATACCGCATGCACTTTATTTCTGTAATGATAGGGGTTCTCCATCCCGATGACCGGATGATCCACCGTGTGGATTCCCGCCAGGAGACGGTTTAACTCCTTTCGCTTCTGCACCAGCTGCTTCTCATATGGAATATGCAGGAGCTGGCACCCACCGCATTTTTTGCTCACCGGGCACACTGGCAGCGCCCCGCCGGCGGACGGCCGTTTCGCCTTCGCCGTCTCCTTCTCCTTCGCCGTCTCCTTCGCCTTTTCCTTCTCCGTTTTCACGTCTTTCTTCACAGCCGTTTTTACAGGCGCACTCTTCCTTCCCTGCTCAAGCTCTCTCATCACTCTGCCTCCAGTTTTTTATATCTAAGTATTTCTCTCGCTCACAATCGCCATTTTTCCATAACTTCCCTGTGTCTTTTCCCATTATAAACACCTCCCGCCCTAAAATCAACGCCAAACAACAGCCCTTCCCCTTCTCCCCGTGTCACGCATTCACCGGAACAAAAATCCTCCGCCCTCTGCCCCCACCCAAAAAGGGAGTGCCGCCAGGCTTCCCGCCCGCTCGGCACTCCCATCACAATCATCGATATATTTCGTCACTCACAGTGCACCACAGTTTACAGTTTCAGTGTATTCTACGACTTCCGCACATTCCACTGCTCCAATGCATCTCACAGTTCCAGCGCAGCTTACAACTCCATCACATATCACGACTCCCGCACACCGCACATCTCACGCCTGCCCGCTGACCTTCAGATAATCCTGGATCACCTGCACGGCGCCGTCAACGCCGATGGTTCCGGTATTGATAATCAGATCATAGTTTTCCAGGGCCTCCCACTCGCGGCCGGTATAGTAGCGGTGATAGTCGCGGCGCTCCTTGTCGATGCGCTTAATATTTTTGACGACATCCTTCGGCTCGTAGAGATTCTTCTCCGTGATGCGGGCGATCCGGCTCTGCATGTCGGAATAGATGAAAATGCGCACCAGCCCCTCCTGCCCTTCCAGGATATAGTCGGCGCAGCGGCCGATGATAACGCAGGACTCAGCGGCCGCCAGCTTCCGTATCACCTCCGACTGGAACCGGAACAGGTTGTCGGCGGAGATAAGATCGGCCCCGTAGGAGGGCGCGCTCTTGTCGGGCGTCAGGCTGCTGATAATCTTGTAGAGAAGACGGTTCCCCGCTTTCTCGTCGGCCAAATGAAAATAGCTCTCCTCGATGCCGCTCTCATCGGAGTTCATGCGGAGAATATTTTTGTCGTACACATTGATGCCCAGCTTTTCCGCCAGCTTCCTGCCGACCTCCGCACCGCCGCTCCCGTACTGGCGGCCAATGGTGATGATCAATTTCTTATCTGCCATACCAACGCCTCCTCACATAAAGAAATATGTTTTCATTCTTATGGATTCAGTATAGCATATTTTTCTAAATATTCAAACATAAAACACGAATAATTTATACAATATTTGCACCAGATTTATCAAATAATAATCATATAGGTATCATAACCGTGCGCCTTCAGGCGCTGCTCCGTGTCCACTGCATTGTCAAGCTTCTCGAACGCGCTGACCCGCACCTTGAAATATCCGTCCTCGTAGACCAGATGCGCCGGGAATCCCTCCCGCTCCAGCTGCTGTACCATCTGATCGGCATCTCTCCGGTCGCGGAAGGCCCCCACCTGGACCGAGTACAGTGGAACCGGCTGCAGCGACTCCAGAATCCCGTCGGCGATGGCTCTGGCAATCTGGTCAAATTTTTCGTCAAACAGCTGATTGTCGACCTCATTGTCGAGAAATCCCGCCTCCACCAGCACCGCCGGCATCCCGGAACGCTTCAGCACAATCAAGTTTGGCCGTTCCTTGACCCCCAGGTCTGCAAATCCCACCCGTGCCAGCGCGCGGTCAATGTTCTCCGCCATGCGCACCGCCGGGCCTTCCAGACTGTATACAAGGCTCTCCACCCCCGAGGCGCTCCCAGGCACCGGCATCGCGTTGCGGTGAATGGAAACAAAGAAATCCGCTCCCGACTGGTTTCCGATCTCCGCCTTCTCCAGAGGGCTGTCGTACACGTCCGTGGTGCGCGTATACACCACCTCGATCCCATTTTTCTCCAATATATCTCCAACGGCCAGCGCCAGCCGGAGGTTGTCATCTTTCTCCCGCCGCCCCTCATAGATGGAGCCGGGCTCCACGCCCCCGTGGCCCGCATCGATAACGATTCTCGCCATTTTGCACCTTTTCGCTTGCTCTTTCTATCAGAATATGAACGGCCCCGGCGAAAGGTGAGCGGTCGTCCGGCGGTTTTCCCCTGCCGCGCCGCGCGTTTAAATTCTCTCCAGCTCCTCCACAAACCCATCGTCCAGAATGATCTCCCCCACGCTCTTCACCTCGACGGTCATGTAGGCGGTCCCATCCTCCCCGATCTCCACTTCCAGCTGACCGCCGGGCATATGGACCATCATTTTCCGGTCCACCAGGCCCATCTTGAGGGCGGCTCCGGCCGCCGCGCAGGCGCTGGTTCCGGAAGCCAGGGTGTAGCCTGCTCCCCGTTCATAAATCTCGATCTCAATGTTCTTCCGGTCCACCACGTGAAGCAGCAGGGTGTTCACCTTCTCCGGGAAACAGGCAGCCGTCTCGGAGACGGCGCCGATGCGGCAGACCTCCTCCCTGGAAATCTCCTCCATCCAGATGACGCAGTGGGGATTTCCCACCGCCACACAGGTAGTTTTATAAGGAAGCTTCCCGAACACCATAGTCTCGTCCACCATCTCGCGGCGCGGCCCGGTCACGGGAATCTCATCACTCCAGAAGGACATGCGCCCCATGGCGATCTGCTGCCTGGCGCCGCTCTCATCCAGGTAAATGGCCCTCATCTTTCCGCCCAGGACCGTAAACTCCGTCTCCTTCTCCCTGGCGCGGTTTATGTAGCCCGCGTCCAGCAGGTATCTGGCAAAAATGGCTGCTCCGTTTCCGCTCTTTCCCACCTCGCTGCCGTCGGGATTTAAGATGCGCATATAGCGTTTCCCGCCGTCCGTGAACGGGCCGGCCAGAATCCCGTCGGACCCGATGCCGAAATTCCTGTGGCACAGCCTCCTGATGCGGCTCTCCGTCAGCTCCATCGCGTTCTTTCCTGTGTCGTAAACCAGATAATCGTTTCCCATGCAGTGATATTTTCTCAGAACCAGCTTCATCGTGCAAACCTCCCGTATTCTTGCGCAGTCTTCCATGTTATATTTCCATTATATTTCGCATTATTTTCAAAAAATATAAGTTATATGCTTCATTTCTTTCATTTCGTGCTGTATAATGCAGGCAGGAGGTGACAGACTGCATGCAGACACAAATGAACATCCCGGTGCATACGAAGGAGCAGGCGCGAACGCAACCCCGGACACCGGCGCCGGACTGTGAAAAGCGCGGCTATCTGGAGGGCGATTTCCGCCTCTTCCACCTGGAAGACACGGCGGGGGAGCCCATCGGCTACCACTACCATGAGTTCGACAAAATCATTCTTTTTATAAAAGGCGGCGTGGAGTATGTCATCGAGGGGCGGTCGTACCAGCTGGAGCCCTACGATATCGTTCTCGTAAACCACCACGACATCCACCAGCCCAAAATTAATCCGGCGATGCCCTACGAGCGCATCATCGTCTACCTGTCCCCCAGCTTTATCTCCTCCTGGTCGGGGGAGGGGTATGATTTAAACGCCTGCTTTCTGCGCGCCGGGGAGTTCGGCGGCGGCGTCCTGCGCATCCGCGGCCTCAAAAACAGCCGCATGTTCCAGGCCATCGAGCGGCTGGAGGAGGCCTGCCGGCAGAACGGCTACGCCGAGGATCTCTACCGCCGGCTTCTGTTTCTGGAATTTATGGTCCATTTAAACCGGGCAGCGCTCGACCGGCACGTGGAGTACGTGCGCCCCCAGCCCCACAACCAGAAGGTGCTGGAGATCATGGAATACATTCACAGCCATCTCACCGGGGATATTTCCGTGGACCTGCTGGCTGAGCATTTTTTCATAAGCCGATACCATATGATGCGGCTTTTCCGGCAGGAGACGGGCTACACCATCGGCGGGTACCTGAACGAGAAACGGCTGCTTCTGGCCAGGGAACTCCTGGCACAGGAAGTCCCGCTCACCCGGCTGGCCTTTGACTGCGGGTTTAAGAATTACCCGGCCTTCCTGCGGGCCTGGAAAAAGGCCTTCGGGACCACGCCGGCAGCGGCAAAACATGCCGGAATTTCTTAATATTTCCATCTGTTTCTTACGTCTTTCTGCCGCATATTGAACGTCCCTCCCTCCCGTGCTATGATGAAGCCAGAGAAGGGAGGAAGGATTATGAAAAAAAAGATTGCAGCAGTTTCCCTGGCCGGACTTCTCCTCCTGTCGGGGTTTGCCCTTATGGGGTGCGGCACAGGCGCAGGCACAGCCTCTGACTCCGCCGTCTACGAGACCACGGCGGCCTCCCCCGCGGCGGCTATGGCTCCCCAGTTTGCGGCGGAGACCGCGGAGGAAACCGGCATCATGAAGGGCTCCGGAAATACGTCTTCCGCCTCAGGCTCTTTCGAGGGGGAGATTTCCGCCAGCCTGTCCCCCGCCGTCGCCGACGAGAGCCGGAAGCTGATCCGCAGCGTGTCTATGAGCGTGGAGACTGTGGATTTCGACGGGCTGACGAAGCACGTCCAGGAGAAGGTGGCGGAACTGGGCGGCTACATTGAGTCCTCGGACACCAGCGGCGCCAGCCTGACCTATTACGGCGTCTCCAGCCGCTACACCTATTTGAAGGCACGCATACCCAGCGATCATCTTTATCAGTTCGTGGGGGATGTGGAGTCAAACAGCAACGTGACCAACAAATCCGAGCAGACCACTGACGTAACCCTGGAATACTCGGATATCGAGAGCCGCAAACGGACCCTGGAAACCGAGCAGGAGCGCCTATGGGAGCTTCTGGAAACCGCGGAGAGCCTGGACGCGGTCATCGCGCTGGAGTCAAGGCTGTCGGAGATCCGCTACCAGCTGGAGTCCTTCGAGTCCCAGCTCCGCCTGTACGACAACCAGGTGGACTACAGCACCGTGGAATTACATATCAGCGAGGTACAGTCTTTAACCCCCACCGCCCCGGACAACCTGGGAACCAGGATCAGCAAAGGCTTTGACCGCAGTCTCTCCCGGCTGGCGGACAACACGATTTCGCTGTTTGTGTGGGTGGTGTCCAACAGCCCGTATCTGATTCTGCTGGCGGCTGCGTGGATGATTGTGAGGAGATTCCTGCAAAACAACGGGTCCGGCCGGGAGCATCGCGGCGGATGGTTCGGGAGAAAGTTTAAAAAGCAAAATAAAAACAGCGATGATCAAACGACCGCGACTATTGATAATGACTTAAAATAACACCCAAACGACATAGAAGGAGGAAGCGGAGCCTTAAGCATCAGCCCCGCTTCCTCCTTCTATTTTCTATGATCTCCCGACCTCTACTCCCCTCTCCTCATCTCATGAATCTCCTTAATCAGCAGTTTCACATTCTCAATCAGCGAATCAAACGCCCCATATTTATAAAAGTTAATCACAATCAGCCCGATGGGCACGGCCATGATCATTCCGGCGATCCCCCGCACCTTGAATCCCAGATACAGAAGAAACAGCGTCGTGAGCGGCGGCAGGCCCATGGAATCTCCGACGATCTTCGGCTGGATGATCTGCCGCACCACCTGGGTGGTCACATAAATCAGAATCAGCCCCACGGCGTAGGCGTAATTCCCCGTAAACAGGCGGAACACCGCCCAGGGGATCAGCACTGTGCCAGTGCCGAAGATGGGCAGGAAGTCCAGCATGGCGATCAGGATGGCCAGCAGAAAGCCGTAGGGCACCCCGAGAATCACAAACCCCGCCAGAAGTATGAAGGCCACCACGAACATGATCCTGAACTGCGCCAGGAAATATCCGCCGATCAGCCGCTTGATATCCCGCTTCACATACCCGCAGTACAGCAGCACCGGCTGCGGCGCCAGACGCTTAAACTGCTGGCGCAGGGAATCCTGCTCGACGATGAAGAAGTAGGCCGACAGGATCGTCACCACCGTGTAGACCAGCACATTGGGAATCCCCATGGCCACGTGACCGGCCATCTCCACCGTGGGCGCGGCGGCCGTCTGGAACAGGGAGGTCACGTAATCTCCCAGATTCTGGCCGATCTCCAGCAGAGTGTTTTCAATATCGTCCGGCAGAAACGCGATGAGGCGCGTGAGATTCTCCACCGCCTGCTCCAGGTCGCCGCGGATGCTCGCAAACAGCTGCGGCAGCGTCTCCACGAATCCCCGGATCTCCAGAATCAGCCTCGCCGCCGCCAGGTAGATGAGGGCAATGAGACCGCCCACCACCAGAAAAATCAGCGCCACGGAGCTGTGTTTCCGGACGATGCTGGCCCGCCTCTCCAGGAAGCGCACCAGCGGATTGGCGATGAGCGCCAGAATCCATCCGATGACAAAGGGCATGAAAAACACAAGCAGCTTCGGCCCCCAGAAAAAGACCACATAAATCCCCAGCAGGGGAATGAGAATATTCAAAACTATCCGGATATATTTTCTCCGATCTTCCATCTCATCATCCTCTTACAGATACCGCCCCACAAACAGAGCCACAATTCCCGTCAGCACAAACCAGAACCAGGTGGTGGGATTGCTGAACCAGGTGGTAAAAAACGACAGCGCAAAATACATGGCGATCTGGGCGTAAAACAGGTAGCCGACAGGATTTCTCATCTTCTTAAGAAGCCCCATAAGATACCAGGCCAGCGCGCCCAGGAGGCAGGAAAACAGAAGCACGCCGGCAATCCCGAAATCGTAGTACGCGTCATAGAAAAGCGTCAGCGTGGTGAGCTCCTCCTTGTTGACAAAGATCTGGAAATTGACCAGCTCCGGCTTTAAAAATTTAAGCCCCGTCAGCGCCCAGAGCGGAAACAGCATCTTAAGCCCGAAGGTGTGCCCGGCAAGATTTTCCACCAGGCAGTTGAAATTATCATAGTTGTTGGCCACGTACATGTAGGGCTGGGTGATGAAAATGGGCGTCGCCGCATTTTTCATCTCGAAAATCCCGTTTAAATACTCCACGTCATGGCTCCTGGCAATCGTGAGTATGATGTAAAACGGCACCAGCGCCGCAGCAGCCGCCAGACCGTACCAGGCCGGCACGCGGCTGTCCATGGCCATGTAGGTGAGCACCGCCAGCGCCACGCCCAGAATCAACTGGAACCGGGACACACAGAGGATGGGGATCAGTACCGCGACCACATCCATGGCGAGGACCGCCCGGCACTTCCCCGGACTCCTGCCCTGGTTGGAGTAGAGATAGATCACCGACAGGGCCGGTACCAGCACGCAGGACACCGTAAAATAGTGGACGCCGGTGATATGGAACTCCGAGTAGGCGTGGGGCACGCCGCGGAGGAAAAACGGCACGTAGCCTAAAACCGCGGCCTCCAGGATAAAGCAGAGCACCGACACCGTCAGTATAACCGCCATGGAGATAAAAATACGTCCCTCCGCATCGCGGAAATAGTTCCACCTGGGCCCCTCTCTCCGGGGCCCGCGGCGGCCGGGATATCTCCAGGTCAGGTACTCAAAGGTCAGATAAAAGCCTGCGAATGCCGCCAGGAAACAGAGCCAGGTCATGACGCTCCACGGCTCCTGCAGCCGGCTGAGCTTTAAACAGGAGATTCCCTGTCCTCCCACCCAGGCCAGGGAGAAAATCCCCCGCAGGTGGATGAGGCTCCCGCTTTTTCTGTAATCGCTTATATAGAGCCATACTGCCGCCCCCATGAGAACCGCCCCCGACAAAAGGAAGTGTCCAAAATGGGCCAGCAGAAAGCCCGCCGCATAACAAATCAGATATACTGCCATGTTTACCAGCACTCCTCCATGATCTTAAGGACCTCCGCAGCCGTGGCTGCCGAGAGAACCCGTTTTATGCATTCCTCAGCCTTGCCCAGATCCAGCCGAGTGATGGCCTCCTTCATGCGCAGAACCTGCGCGGGAGCCATGCTGAGCTCCGTGATGCCGAAGGCGAGAAACAGAGGCGCCAGACGCGGATCCGAGGCGGCCTCGCCGCACATTCCCACAGGGATCCCGGCCCTTCCGCCCTCGGCGGCAATGCGCCGGATACTCCTAAGCACCGCGGGCTGGAACGGGGAGTAGAGAGACGCCACCAGCTCATTTCCCCGGTCCACAGCCATGGTGTACTGGATCAGGTCATTGGTTCCGATGCTGAAGAAATCCGCCTCCCGGGCGAAGACGTCCGCCATGAGCGCGGCCGCCGGGGTCTCCACCATCATGCCCACCGGTATCTTCCCGGCACAGGGGATATTCTCTGCTTCCAGAGCCCTCCCCGCCTCCTCCACAGCCGCTTTTCCAGCCCGGAACTCTTCCAGGGACGTGATCATCGGAAGCATGATTCTCACATTTTTATTCACTCCGGCCCTCAGGATGGCCCTCAGCTGCGGGAGCAGAAGCTCCTCCCTGCGGTCCAGGCACAGACGGATGGCGCGGTATCCGAGAAATGGATTCTCCTCCTCCGGAATCTTCACGCAGGGGGCGTTCTTGTCGCCGCCGATGTCCAGCGTCCGTATGGTCAGAGGCCTTCCGCCCATGGAGCCGGCCACCCGGCTGTAGATCCTGTACTGCTCCTCCTCGTCCGGCGCCGTCTCCCGGTTCATAAACAGAAACTCCGTGCGGAACAGGCCCACGCCGCAGGCTCCCACCCGCTGCATATTGGCGATGTCCCCGGGCCGTTCCATGTTGATCATGAGGGAGACCTCCCGGCCGTCCCGGGTGACCGCACGGCGGTTCCTGTACTCGAAAAGCGCCTGTTTTTCCTGTTGAAGCTCATCCCTGCGGCGCTCAAACCGCTCCCTGGTCGGCCCGTCCGGCGACACATAGGCCTTTCCCCCGAACCCGTCCACGATAATCTCCTCGCCGGTCTTTATGTGATCCATGACATCAGGAACCCCGCTCACCGCCGGAATCTCCAGGGCACGGGCCAGAATGGCCGCATGGGAGTTGACTCCGCCCACCTCCGTCAGAATCCCGACCACCTTGGAGGAATCCATGGAGGCCGTCATGGAGGGCGTCAGCTCCTTCGCCACGATGACGCTGCCCTCGGGAAGAAGGGAGAGTCCCCGCGCCGTGGAGCCGGTGAGTGCCATTAAGAGGCGGATCCGTATATCGTCCAGATCCGCCGCCCGCTGGCGCATCAGCTCGTCCTCCATCATCTCGAACATCTGCCGGTAGCGGACGCACACCGTCTCCACGGCCCACTCGCAGCTGCATTTCTCCGTGCTGATCATGCGGGTGATCTCGCCGTTTAAGGCCGGGTCCGCCAGAAGCGCCTTGTGGCTGCGCACGATGGCGGCCACCTGGCGGCCGGCCTTCACCTCGGTCTCCTCGGCCAGAAGCTCGATCTCATGGATGCAGGTCTCCTGGGCCGCCTGGAGTCTCAAAAGCTCCGCCGCCGTGTCCTCCACATACTCCCTCTTAACGACAGGAAGGGCGTTCTCCACTGGAACAGCCCTTCCGATACCGATTCCGTCAGACGTACCGGCTCCTTCTAATGTTATAAATCTTTTATTCTCCCAAACCATCTTCGATAACCTTCAGAACTGCCGCCAGCGCCTCCTGTTCATCGGGGCCGTCGCAGATCAGTTCAATCTCCTCACCGCATTTTACGCAGGCGCCCAGGACCCCCAGGACGCTCTTCGCGTTGGTCATGGACTGCTTATACTCAAACATCACCGAAGAGGTGAATCTGGATGCCTCCCTGCAGAGGACTCCGGCGGGCTCCAGATGAAGCCCGCTGGAATTTCTTATCCTCGTCTTTGCTCTTACCATGGTTTTCTTTCTTCTCCTGTCAATTTTAATCTGTCGCATCTTCTGTCTGTCCGGACGCATTGCCGGCACCGGCATTCAGATCTGCCGCCGCCTCCGCTGCGTCCCCGCCGTTGGTATTTCCGCCGGCAGTTCCGTCTCCTTCTGAAACATTTATCATCAGCGCTTCGCTGTCCACCAGCTCGTAGGAATCGTCCAGGTTGAAATCCAGGCCGACTGCGTGCTCACCGGGGGCGAGGCCGCTCACATTGGCGTAGGCCTCCACGCCCTCCGTCCTCAGTCTGTCCAGATCCTCCGCGAGCCCGCGGACCGTGATCTCCACGGAATCGCTGCCTAACTCGTACTCATATCTGCTGTTCATCCCCTCCAGAATCACGGTGCCCGCATCCACGGAAATGTTTTCCGTCTCCAGCGCCTCCACCCTGAGGGTCACCTCGATCCTCTCCTCGTCCATCCCGACGATATTCACGTTGGGCGGCAGGTAGGAATTTAAGTCGATGGTGCACAGCTTATCCCGGGTCGCCCCCTCCACATTCAGAGAGGGATCCTGCACCAGGATGGTGTTCAGGGAGGCCAGTGTGGATTTGAGTCCTTCCACCGGCACGCTGGTCACATCACACTCGATGCCGGTGTAGCGGTAGCCGTCGGCCACCTCGCCGGTAACCACGAAGTCCAGCCCTAAAAGCTTTGTCTTAAGTATCACTAAATCATATGTGACGCTGTCCGTCAATATCTCCACGCTGTCGTCCAGGGTCAGCTGGTTTCCGTTGGCGTCGTAGAGAACCGGCTCTGCCGCCCCGGTCACGTCCGCGACGGCGCCCTCCACGTTCACCTCGATGCCCACCTGGCTGATCTGTCCCACCTCGGAGGTGGGGCCCTTCACGTAGACGTACTGCGGCGAGAGCGTCATATCTCCCGGCGTGTAGCCGTCCTCGGTATTGCCGATAATCCTGTAGGCGATCTCGAAGGACTTGGTCTGCAGCGGCTCCGTGGCAATCTTTATAACTCCCGGCGCGCGCACGGTGGGCGCCGCCTGCAGAAGCTCGCTGTTGTTAAGCACCTCCACATTGACGGGAATGGCTCCGGTCACATCCCACAGCTCTGATAAATCCGCATAGGCCCTGAAATCCGATGCCTTGATCTTATAGGCATCCTTTGTCCTGACCTTATAACTTACTGTCGCCGTCCTCTTGCCGTCGATCTCATAGGTGAGATTGGAGGCCTCCAGAACATCCGCCCCGACAATCTCCACCACCACATCCTGGGTCTCCGTCTTCCAGGGATTTGCGATATTGGTGACTGACAGCCATGCTAAGAACGCGAAAACGACGGAAGCCATCTTAAGGCTGAAATTCTTAGCTATCTTTTCTTTCATTCTTCCGCCTTCCCTTCCAAATCTTGAATCTGGCTCCGGTGGACGCCTCCGGCTTCGCACCCCTTAACAGCTCTCGTAACTCATCCGCGTCGGCAATCCGGCGGAGTCCTCCGCCCATGGCCACGGACACGCGCCCGGTCTCCTCGGAAACCACCACGGTGATGCTGTCCGTCACCTCGCTGATGCCCACGGCCGCGCGGTGCCTGGTTCCCAGATCCTTGCTGATCGCCATGTTGTCAGACAGCGGCAGATAGCAGGTGGCCGCGGTCACCCGGTTGCCGTGGATGACGATGGCTCCGTCGTGGAGCGGCGTATTGTGCTCGAATATATTGATGAGAAGCTGGCTGGAGACGATTCCGTCCACCTCGATGCCGGTCCTCTCGATCTCGCTTAAGGACATGTTCTGCTCGATCACCATGAGCGCGCCCGTCTTCACCTTCGCCATCTCGAAGGTTCCCCGCACGATCTCGTTCACGGTCCGGTCGGTGAAGCCGTCCTCCGCCTTCTCATCCTCCATGGAAAAGATGCCCGTGAGAATGTTTCTGCTTCCCAGCTGCTCCAGCGCCTTTCTGAGCTCCGGCTGGAAGATGATGACCAGCGCGGTGATGGCGAGAGCCGCCACATTCCGGAAAATCCACAGAATGGTATCCAGCTCCAGTATGGCAGCGCCGATATAAAACAGCATAATAACCAGGATGCCCTTAAGAAGCGTCCAGGCCCTCGTGTTTTTGATCCACAGCAGAAGCTCGTACACCAGAAACGCGATAATTATGATCTCTAAAATGTTGGTCAGGGTTATCTTCGGGACAAATGCAATCCACGAATACAGTTCGCCTATGATCTCCGCCACACCATTCACTCCCTCTTATATTTCATCCTGTTACCTGCGCGGGCTGCGCCTCGCATTGATGTGCTTTACCGTCACATCCGTGGTGCTCACCGTTATTTTGGGAACGGCCTTCACATAATAGTAATAATCGTCGTCCTCAAACTGGACGTACTCGGTCCGCGAGTAATCCAGCGCCAGGACAAAAAAGTTGTAGATTCCTGCCACCGCACAGCCCGCCAGCACGCCCAGGAGAAGCTGCAGCATGTCAACCGACACGCTGAACATGAAATCTCCCATGAGGAACACCAGAAGCTGCGTCACGGTCCCCGCCGCGATGGCCACCGGCCACGCGTAATCGATGGACAGATTCTTCACCACGAACACCACGAGAATGCACAGGGCAAAGGCCGCAATCATCAGGAGCATATCCTGGTTGAACAGGATATCCTTGACAATCTGGGTGTACTTCTGGACCATCTCGGAAGCCGCGCTCTCCCCCGTCAGGGTTCCGGCGTTCTGCTTTACATAACTGATTATGTAGTAGATAAATATACCGCAGCTCACGGGAATAATGGAGATGATGCCTCCGGCCAGTCCCACCACCAGCGGAACCGCGTAGGGAATTTTAAGCATGAATAACAGCGGCGTAACCACCAGAAGATAGCTGTCGCCCGGCTGGAAGCCGTAGTACAGAAGAAGCACCGCCAGAAGCAGCGCCAGCACAATGGCCGCCAGCTCCAGCGATACCGCCGTGATATGCGCGAGCATCACAATACCGGCCAACAGTGCCATGCCTCCGTAGGGGAGCGCCATGCACACGATGCCCAGAAACAGCGCCGCCGGCATATTGTCGATTCTGGCCATGAACCCCAGATTCTGGTTCAGCATGACCACGGAAAGAAATCCTAAAAGGAACTTTATGGCAGGCCCGGCAAATGCTCCGAACCTGGCATAAAGCGCCTTGAGTTTCTCCTTAAACTCAAGAAGTTCCATCATAGCTTATGTCCCTCCCTCGCAAGTCTCTTTGTCTTATCCTGGAACTCGTACCGCTTGTCAAGCGTTTTAAGCCTGGCCGCGTAGACCTTGAGTTTCCTGGAAGCGTACTCGTATCTGCGGTAGTAGACCCAGTAGGCCACAAACAGATAGAGGACCAGGCCCAGAGTATAGTAAAATCCCAACGTCTTTCCCAGTGCGATGAGCCCGTCGGAGCTGAACGCTTCCATGACCGCTTCCACGTTGCAGATGAGCCACAGAAGCAGGCAGAAGCAGACGGCAATCGTATAGATCACAAACGCACGGATCATGTGTTTGCTGATATAGTCGCTTCTGAAATAGCGGTTGATGGAAAAACAGTGCTTTCCCTCCCGCTTTTCCAGGATGGCGATGGAGGTCATTAATTTTACTTTATCTTCGCTGATCATAGCATCGCTCCCACTACAAACAATATTCTAGATATTATACCATATATTTATTCGTAGCGCAAGGCGTTGATCGGATCGGCTTTTGCGGCCCGGGAGGCGGGATACATTCCAAAAAAGATTCCCACCAGAGCGGAAAATCCCACGGCCAGAACCACCACAAAGGGCCGGATCACCACGGACACGGAGAGCGCTGCTCCGCCGATCAGCACGATGCCCACGCCCAGAAAAACCCCTATGATTCCCCCCATGGCGGAGAGAATCGCCGACTCGGTGAGAAACTGGATGAGCACATCCCTGGTCCTGGCGCCCAGGGCCTTGCGGATGCCGATCTCCCTGGTCCGCTCCGTCACGCTCACCAGCATGATGTTCATGATTCCGATGCCTCCCACCACCAGGGAGATGGCTGCGATGGCTCCCACGCCCGCCGAGATGCCTCCCATGATGCTGTCCATGGAGGACATTTCCTGTACTGCGGTGTAGCAGTACATCTCATCCGCCGTCCGGCCCCGCTTCCTGGCCGCATACTCCGTCAGCTGTCCGAAAAACGCGTCCAGATCCACCTCCTTCGAGGCGAACACATGCAAAGAATAAAAGCGGTCGTTGGGCCAGGTGAGTATGGTGTAGGGAATAAATGCGCTCCCCTTCTCCCCGCCGGAACCCATCATCATGGCCTGGAAGGCATTCACCTCTTTTTTGTAAACGCCCACCACGGTGTAGTCCTCGGTGGTTCCGTATACCGTGGTCCGGAAGGTACGCCCCACAGCGTTTTCCGTGCCGAAGAATTTCTTCGCGCTCTTCGCCTCCATGACCACATTTTTCCTGCGTCCCAGGATATCTCCCTCGTTCAGATAACGGCCGTATATTATATCCACCGGCTGCACGTCCTGGTAATTATAATCGATGCCCTGGAAATCAAATTTCATCCGCGTCCGGCCCTGCACGGCGTCCGCCGTTATGGAGGCTCCGCTGTCCACATAGGCGATATCGTCGCCGAAAACCTCCTTGATCCGCTCCATCTCATCCAGCGTGAAATAGTCGGAATCGCGCACATCCTCCACCGTGTAGCTGACCGAGAGATACCCCTGCGTCACCCCGATGTCCTCGTAGATGCTGACAAACAGCGCCCTCATGCTGTCGCCGATGGAGACGATGGAGATGACGGAGCCGATGCCGATGATAATTCCCAGCATGGTGAGAAATGAGCGCATCTTATTGACGCGGATGGCATTTAAGGCCATGACCATATTTTCCACTAGCATGACGTCTCCTCCTTTCCTCCCGCACGCACGGGGACATTTTTCTCATCGCTTATGATCTGCCCGTCCTTAAAGCGGATGATCCGCTCAGTGAAGGCCGCGATATCCTCCTCATGGGTGACCACCACCACCGTGGTGCCCTCGTCGTGAAGCCTGGAGAACAGCTCCATGATCTCCACCGAGGAGGCCGTGTCCAAGTTTCCCGTGGGTTCGTCGGCCAGCAGAAGCGGCGGCCGGTTGGCCAGCGCCCGGGCGATGGCGACCCTCTGCCTCTGGCCGCCGGAAAGCTCGTTGGGCATGTGCTCATACCGGGCGCCCAGGCCCACCCGTTCCAGAAGCGCGAGGGCCCGCTCCCGCCGCTCCCGCTTAGGTGTCCGGGCATAGGTCATGGGAAGCTCCACATTCTTAAGCGCCGAGGTGCGGGAAATCAGGTTGAAGGACTGGAACACGAACCCGATCTTGCGGTTGCGGATGTCGGACAGCTCGTCAGATTCCAGGTCTGCGATGTCGATGCCGTCCAGGTAGTATTTCCCCATCGTCGGGCGGTCCAGACACCCCAATATATTCATGAGCGTGGACTTTCCCGAGCCGGACTGGCCCATGATGGCCACAAACTCTCCCCTCTTTATGGTCAGATTGATGCGCTTTAACCCCAGGACCTTCAGCGCCCCGGTATCGTAAATCTTCACCAGATCCTCTATCCGTATCAGCTCCTCGCAGCCGTTTTCCGGCACGCTCACCGGCTGCCTGGCCAGATGTTTCTGCAAAAAATCCAAATGTTTCTTCATGGCCGGCCCTCCTATACTGTGGGCGCCGCCGCCATGCCGTCATAGAGCTCCGGCGACGGGGAGAGGATGACCGCTGTGCCCTCATTAAGCTCCGCCCCGTCCGCCGGCTTCACCTCGATATTTAAATCGCTCTCCACCCCGGTCTCCACCGGCACGATGCGCACTTTTCCGTTCTCCACCGCGGCCACCGCCGTCTGTCCCTCCGCCGTCTGATAGACGCAGGACATGGGAACCTGCAGGGCATCCCCGGCGGAAGCAAGCACCAGCTCTGCCCTGGCCGTAATGCCGGCAATGAGGGCCGTATCATTTTCCAGAATCCGGATGGTGGTGGGGATGACGCGCTCGGTGGAGCCGCCCCCTTTCTCCTCTCCGGTGGGGGAAATGTCCGTGACCACGCCCTTCACCTCGCGTCCGTTTAAAATGTCGGCGGTGATGACCGCCTCCTGGCCTTTTTTAATCTGCCCGATGGAGTATTCGCTGACATTTATCTTCATCTCCAGCACGTCCAGGTTCTCGATCACAAACAGCGGCACGTCGTTCTCCGTGGTGTCGGCGAAGCGGCCCACCTTGGTGTTTACGCGGACCACGGTCCCGTCGATGGGGCTTTTTATCTCGGCATTCTCCAGCTGCTCCTTCTTTTTCTCCAGCTCGAAGCGGGCGCTCTCGATCTGCAGGCGGTAGGAGTCCGGCGGCACGGCCTGTCCGTTTTCCACCGTATATCCGCTCACGTCCAGGGCCGCGCTGTCCATGGCGCTCTTCGCGTTTTCCATCTCCACCTGGGAAATATCCCCGGCCGCAAACAGCACGGAATTTCTCTCGTAGGCCGCCCTGGCCAGGCTGTAGGCCTGCTGCGCCTTGGCATAGCCGTTCCTCGCAGCCACCTGCTGCTCCTCGTAGTTGGCCACGGCCAGATCGTAGGCATTCTGGGCGATCTCCACCTCCCGCGTCAGATCGGAGGCGTCCAGCGTCGCGATGACCTGCCCCTTCGTCACCTGGTCTCCCAGCTTCACGGGAATCGTCAGGATCTCCGCATGAAGGTTGGAAACCACATCCACGCTGTCCGTACCGGAGATGGGGCCGTTGATGGAGAGACTCTGCTCGATGTAGCCCCGGCTCACGGTGCCGGTCTGGACATAGGGAGCGCCGCCGCCCCCGCCGAAAAGAACCTTTCCAGCAAATAAGATCACCGCCGCCGCAGACGCGCCGACGATGATCTTTTTCTTCGTGAGGAACTTCCGTTTTTTCTTTCCGGGCTCCTCCACAGTCATAAGCTCCGCCAGCTTCGTATCAAATTCCTTATCCATAATATTCCTGCCTTTCCGAAATCGATTCTCGACATTGATATTATGTATAACGAACGGCGGATGCGTTTTACTTCAAATCTTTCCGCATATGGTTTACACCATGGCCTCCCTGGCCACCGACAGCATCAGCTTGATGCGGTTCTCCTGGTTCACCTTGGTGGCTCCCGGATCGTAGTCGATGGGAACGATGTTGGCCCTGGGATACATTTCCTTGATCTTGTGGATCATGCCCTTGCCGCACACGTGGGTGGGCAGGCAGCCGAAGGGCTGGGTGCAGACGATATTTTCATAGCCGTGCTTCACCAGCTCGATCATCTCCGCGGGGAGGAACCACCCCTCGCCCATGCGGTTTCCGATGCCGATGAGCCCTTCCACCAGGGGCTTCGTGTCCTCGTAGCTGGAGAGCTGGGTGAACACCGGATAGCGGTCCACACAGTCCATGAACGCCTTCTCCACCTTCTTAAAGTAATTTAAGAGCAGCGTGGCGATGCCCAGCTTGATTTTGCTTCCCCCGTAGAGGTGCACGTCCTGGATGCGGGCGTCCACCTTGAACATGAGAAATCCTAAGAGTCCCGGCACCATCACCTCGCAGTCCTGCTCGTGCAGGAAATCCTCCAGGTTGTTGTTGGCAAAGCTGGCATATTTTACATAGATCTCGCCCACGATACCCACCTTCACCTTCGGGACCTTGTTGATGGGGATGGAGGCGAAGGAGGCGATGATCTTCTCGAAGTTCTCCTTCATGTTCTTAAAGCTGAAGCCTTTGGAGCGCTTGAACTGCTCCGTGATCTCCCGCACCCAGTGCTCGATCATGCGGGCGCTGTCGCCATTGTTGACCTCATAGGCCCTGGTCTGGTTGCTGAGGAGCATTAAGAGGTCCCCGTAAATGACCGCCGCCGTACAGCGGCGCACGATGGGCACAGTGAGTGCAAAGCCGCTGTTTAACTCCATGCCGGAGAGGTTGAAGGAGATAACCGGAATCTGTCCGTAGCCCGCCTTCTCCAGCGCCTTTCTCAGAAGGTGAATGTAGTTGGAGGCGCGGCAGCCGCCGCCGGACTGCATGATCATAAGCGCCGTCTTGTTGACGTCGTAGTTTCCGCTCTCCAGGGCGTCTAAGAACTGGCCGATGACCAAAAGCGCCGGGTAGCAGGTGTCATTGTGCACGTAGCGCAGGCCCAGCTGCTTGATCTCCGGCTTCGCGGTCCTGAGAAGCTCCATCTTGTAGCCCTCATTTAAAAACACATATTTCATTATCTCAAAATGGATGGGAAGCATATCAGGGACGAGAATCGTGTAGTCCTTCTTCATCTCCTTGGTGAAAATGATCCTTCCATTTTTCGCTCGTTTCAGTTTTGTCATATTGCTTCTCTCTCCTGCTGCTCCAGTGCCGCCAACAGGCTTCTCAAACGCACCTTCACAGCGCCTAGATTGGTTATCTCATCGATCTTGATCTGGGTGTAGATCTTGCCGCCGCCCTCGATGATGCGGCGCACCTCGTCGGTGGTGATGGCGTCCAGCCCGCAGCCGAAGCTCACCAGCTGCACCAGCTCCATGTCGGGCTGGGTTAAGACGTACTTCGCCGCCGCGTAGAGCCTGGAGTGGTACATCCACTGGTTCAGCACGCGGACGGGGAATTTGTTCACCTTGTGGCTCACCGAATCCTCGGAAATGACCGCTACGCCGAAGCCGTTGATCAGCATGTCGATGCCGTGGTTGATCTCCGGATCCACATGGTAGGGCCGGCCGGCCAGGACGATGATCCGCTTTCCTTCCCGTCTCGCAGTGTCCACGATGACCTGGGCGCGGTCGCGCACCCGGGAGAGGAACAGGTCCCGCTCCTTAAACGCCAGATCACTGGCCCGCTTCACGTCCTTAAGCGTGATGCCGTCGAAATATTTGCCCAGAAGCTCCGTCATCTTCTGCGGGAAGAATTTCTTCTTGTGCGGGCCCACATAGTCGGAAATGAGCACCGTGCGCCCTTTAAGCTTCATGTTCGCCGCGATGACCTCCGGGTAGTAGGCCACCACCGGACAGTTGTAGCTGTTGTCCCCCAGCCCCTCGTCGAAGTTGAAGCTCATGCAGGGGTAGAAAATGGCGTCCACGCCCTGACTTGCCAGGTACTCCACATGGCCGTGAAGCATCTTCGCCGGGAAACAGACCGTGTCGCTGGGAATGGAGTTCTGCCCTGACAGGTAAAGCTCTCTGTCAGAAAACGGCGACACCTTGACGCCGAATCCCAGCGTCTCGAAAAATTTATGCCAGAACGGGACCAGCTCGTACATGTTGAGCCCCAGCGGGATCCCGATGGTCTCGGGCCTGGTTCCCTCTATATCCTCATACTCCGCCAGAAGCTCCTGCTTGTACTTGTAGATATTCTGGTTGGAGTTTGTCACTCTCTTCGTCACCGGGCGCTCACACTTGTTCCCCGCGATGTACTTTCTCCCGCCGGAAAATGTGTTGACGCTCAGACGGCAGTTGTTGCTGCAGAGGCCGCAGTTTATGTTCTTCACCTGGTGGGTGAACACCTTGAGCTCCGCCGCGGTCAGAATGCCGCTCGTCTCTTTTCCCCGCTCCATGGCGTGCAGGGCGCAGCCGTAGGCTCCCATGAGCCCCGCGATGACCGGGCGCACCACCTGGATGCCCAGCTCCCGCTCAAAGGCCCTGAGCACTGCATCGTTTAAGAACGTGCCGCCCTGGACCACGATTTTCTTGCCCAGCTGATCCACGCTGGCGGGACGGATCACCTTATAGATGGCATTTTTCACCACACTGATGGAAAGCCCCGCGGAAATGTCCTCGGTGCTGACGCCGTCCTTCTGCGCCTGCTTCACCGACGAGTTCATAAACACCGTGCACCGGGAACCTAAATCCACCGCGTTTTTTGAAAATAATCCCAGCTTCGAGAACTCCTCCGCCGAGTAGTTTAACGCCCCCGCGAAGGTCTGAAGGAAGGAACCGCACCCGGAGGAACAGGCCTCGTTCAGATAGATGTTGTCGATGGCGGAGTTGTGGATCTTAAAGCACTTCATGTCCTGCCCGCCGATGTCGATGATGAACTCCACGTCGGGCATGAACTCCTGGGCCGCCTTTAAGTGGGCCATGGTCTCCACCAGGCCGCTGTCGATGGAGAATGCGTTCTTTATGATGTCCTCCCCGTAGCCGGTGACGCAGGAGCCTGCAATCCTCAGATCGGGGCAGCGCTCGTAGACGCTGGCCAGATAGTCCCTCACGATGGGGACCGGGTTTCCGCTGTTGGAGAGGTAGGTGCTGTCCAGGATCTCCTTGTCCTCCCCCATGACCACCGCCTTCACCGTGGTGGAGCCGGCGTCGATGCCTATGTAGGCCTTCCCCTTATAGCCCGCAAGCTGGCCGTAGGTCACATCCGCCTTCGCGTGCCGGGCCTTGAACTCCTCGTACTCCTCGGGGCTCTCAAACAGGGCCGGAAGGGTGTCGAAGTCGCTGACCGACTCGTAGCGGGACAGATCCCCGATCACCTTGTGGATGTTTACCTTATTTTTCGCGCAGAGCGCCGCTCCCAGGGCCACATAGTAGAGGGAGTTCTCCGGGCAGGTGCCCGTAAGCCCCAGGGCCTTGTCAAAGCTCTTCCTGAGCTCCGGCATAAAGGTCAGCGGGCCGCCCAGATAGAGCACATTTCCCTCGATGGCCCTTCCCTGGGCCAGGCCGCCGATGGTCTGGTTCACCACGGCGCTGAAAATGCTGGCGGAGATATCCCGCTTGTCCGCCCCCTGGTTGATCAGCGGCTGGATATCGCTCTTGGCGAACACGCCGCAGCGGGAGGCGATGGTGTACTGCTTCGTGCTCTCCCTGGCATAGTCGTTCATCTCGTCAGGGGTGATGCTTAAAAGCGTCGCCATCTGGTCGATGAACGCCCCCGTGCCCCCGGCGCAGGAACCGTTCATGCGGGCCTCCATGGCCCCCTGTAAAAACAGTATCTTTGCATCCTCGCCGCCCAGCTCGATGATCACATCGGTGGCCGGCGCGTTCTTCTCCGCCGATACCTTGGTCGCGTACACCTCCTGGACGAAGTCGATGGAATTGCTCTCAGCCATCCCCATGCCGGCTGAGCCTGAAATCACCAGGCCGAACTCGTCCGTGCCCGCGAACCGGTCGCGTATTTTCTCCAGCGCCTCCACGGTCTTGGCCGTGATCTGGGAGAAATGTCTCTCGTAGGCGGAGTAAATAATATGTCCAAGATCGTCGAGAACGATACTTTTTATTGTAGTGGACCCTACATCCAGTCCAATCCTCACAAAATTTCACTCCTGTCTTGCTTGTGCATTACAGTTCATTGTACCATTCGTCACACTCTTTTTCAACCTTTTGCCTGTAAAGAAATTCAAACGCTTTGAATCTCAAAATATTTTTCCAGCTCTCTCCTGTACTCCCGGCACTCCTCCCGCGAGGGAATGTCCTCTCCCGCGTAGTACACCTGGTCGAAGCGGTCCGCCAGGGACAGAAGCGCGTCATTCTTGATATGCCCCTTGTCAAGTAGACAGGTCAAATATCTAAAATAAGATGCTCTGAA
>ERZ894229.67-NODE-67-length-111653-cov-53.7634_pt1 | contig 111653 bp, 113 predicted proteins | sample MGYA00380295_ERZ894229 | MGnify/ENA primary metagenome ERZ894229 (study PRJEB32331, sample SAMN06328479) | human gut metagenome | biome: human gut microbiome; feature: stool | host: Homo sapiens | collected 2014-09-17 ...
TACCATGCGGGAAATGCAGAGAGGAACTCCGGAGAGTGAATGCTATGAGCATTTTGGAATGCGGTGCGGGCTTCCGGTCTATCGTAAATTTGCGGTGATGCTGTCTCAGAATTTAAGAAAAGGAACAAAGGGACTGGCAGAATTACTTCAGAGAGAAGCAGCAGGAGCGTTTGAAGAGCGCAAAGCAGCAGCCAGAAAACTGGGAGAAGAGACCAGTACCAGACTGCTGGGACCGATGTTTCTGATGCTGGGAGTGGTGCTGATGATCATTGTTGTACCGGCATTTTTGACGATTCAGATTTAAGAAGAAAGGAAGAGGACGATATGTTGAGAAAATTTACAGAGAGCATGAGAGAACGGGTGCAGATGTTTGTGGCAGAAATGCAGGCAGAAACCGGGCTGTCAGTCGTGGAGATGATATTGATATTGGTGGGAATATTAACCCCCTATTATGGGGTGGGTATAAGGTGTATAGAGTAAAAACACGTGGATAAATAGAACTGGATATACAGTGAAAGGTGGAAAGTGTGTATGGGGTCAGAGGAAAAAGCAACAAAAGAAGTTGTATTGATTAGATATTATAATGTATTGTTTTATTTATTTTTTAGGTTAGGAATAGATGATTTTAAGATACAATGTCTGGTAAATAGGATTGATGCAGGGGAAAGCATAAGAATGAAACAAATACAGGAATGGTGTTATTGCCATAATATTACATTTAAGACACAATTTATTTATAGAAAAGATTTCCCGTTTAAGGCTAATTTGTGGAATTTATATTCATATTGTAAATTCAAAATAGAATTAATAATGAGGTAGATTATTCAAAATAAATATAAAAAAGGCTTGAAATATTTATATTAGTAAGTTGGAATATGAAGGAACAAATCTTTTTATTTGAAATAGTAAAAATATTGTTTATAAAGAAAGAGTGGTATTATGTTTGGAAAAATGAAAGATATAAAGGTGAGAATTAGTGTAGTAGGCATAAATAGAGGATGGGCTGAAGCAGTAGCGTATAAAGATCTTTTTCGAAAAAAGGAAATTGGAAGAATAGGAATGGCAGTAGAGGGTGAATACGAAATAAAATATTTTCGAGTAAGAGAGGCGGCAAGGCATCAAGGTATCGGTAAAAAGCTTATGGAGAAAATGGTACAGGAGGTGATTAAAGATGGTGGTACCAGTTTAAGTGTATATCCACACTCTGAGCCATATGAGGGTGAAACATATATTAAGAATGAATTATTATATGCGATTTACAAAGAATTGGGATTTGAATTTGTAAAAAAGAATGTCGATGTGAATAGTTCTAATAATAAAATGACGATGTCTCTGAGATGAGTCCCCTTTTATTAATTACAGATTTTTAAGAGTTAAAAAATAAAAATAAACTCTGTACAAAAAAGTGAAAAAGTGATATGATATTTCCATGAAAGAGATTAAAACAAAAATTAAACTCTAAATTACAAGGAGGCATTTGAAATGAGAAAAAAAATTACAAAGGAATTTTTTGAGGCACTAACGGAGGTCGCATTAGAAGCCAAGGGATATGAGGTTCAGATGGATGGTGAAGGATATATCAGGGCTTATACAAATGATATTGAAACTCCTGATTTGCTTATTTATTCTGTAGGGCGTTGTTTATCTAATAAAAAAGCAAAAGAAACAACCATGATCTCCGCAAATGAACGTGCTGTGGAAAAATTAGAAAAACGAACATCAGAAATCGCTGGAAATTTTATTCCGTGTATCGCATTTGGAGTAGGCAAATATGGATATACGGATTCAGAGGTGTGTGTTGTTCCTACTTTTGTTTGGAATAATCAATCTCAAAGAGGTTCTGTTTTTTCTTTTTCAAAAGGAAAATATTATTACAATTATGAAAAAGTAGATAATAAGGTTCCTCAAGGTGCGATACTGAGGACAAAATGGATAGCCAAAGATTTTTGAGAAAAGTTTCATATATCTGAAATGGCGATACGAAACAAGTGTATATAAATGAAAAGATTTTTAAACATATAATGTCTATATAGTATAGAGAAAGAGAGGACGTTAGCTCTCTTTCTCGCTTGGTGTATATGTTGAAATGATGCTTTCTATAAATAAATCAATTATTGTTTGGATAGGGTAACCGGTATTTTGAATAAAATCCAATAAATAGTTATTTAAATTAATTAGACAAGAACAATCGGAAGTATAATTTAAACCTATTTTTTCAAAAATAGATTTGATTATGAGATCGTCCTCTATACCAGCAATTAATGCCTTCAAATATTGTTCTTTTATATATTTAGCATTCATTGAAGGGTGTTCAATATTATATCCAGCAGAAATAATAACATTTTGATAATCTAATCCATTTTTAATTAAAGAGCCAATGTTATTGTCTAATATATATTTTAGCCCAGATTGAGTTTCTTTTGGATTGTCTCCTGGATCGGGACAGAAAATAGGACAATTTTGCTTTTGAGCGAACTCAATTGTATGCATAGATCCACTTTTTCTTTCACATTCCATTGCCACAGTTACTTTGGAAAGTCCAACAATAAGACGATTTCTATTGACGAATCTAAACTTATCAGGTTTTGTTCCAACAGGGTATTCGGAAAGTAATGTTCCATCACATAACAATATTTTTTCAGCCAATTTTCTATTAGAGGCAGGATAGATCATATCGAGACCATGGGCAAGAACAGCAATTGTTTTACCACCCTCAGCTAAACAAGCTATATGTGCTAATCGATCAACTCCAGCAGCTAAACCAGATATGATTGCAAATCCTTCATTTACCCATTGGGGGATTAAATAATTAATAGCATTAAAGCCAAAGCGGGTAGGTTTTCTTGTTCCAATGCAAGCGATAGCCTTTTCGAAATTTCTATTAGGATTTGCACCCTTATAATATACAATGGCAGGAGGATTATCCATGCTCATAAGATTATGAGGATAATTAATTGTTGCGTATAAGGCAGTATGGATTTCGTTTTGCTTATTAATTTGTAAAATAGTTTCGGCAGCTTCTAATGCATTAAGAAGGGAAGAATGATCTTCAAAGATATTTTTGTACTCTAACCATTCTATATTAGTAAGAAAAATATCGGTATTCCCCTCAAATAAATGGATTATAAAATCAGAGTCATATTCAGTTATTGCTTTTAGAAGTAATTCATTTTTAATACCTAATTTATATAGAGCAATATAATATTTTTCCACAGTTAATACTTCCTATTCTAATATAATATTATGAATTAAAAATTTCATATAATTCTGAAACTTCGTCTTTAGCCGTATCATTATAACTAAGAGATTTAATACTGGAATTAATCATATTGTAAGTATAACCAATATTATAGACATCTCCGTTAATTGCATAATCTCTTTTTTGAAATGGCTTTCCGAAGTTTCCTAAAGAGACAAAGATAATTTTGTTAGCTCCTAACTGTTTCAGTAAATTTCGGACGGCGTTAAAAGAATTTCCATGTGTCATATAGTCATCAAATATACAAACATTAAATTTTCCTGATTTCCGTAAAGTATTGATTTTATTTTTGAAATCAGGATTGATACATAGAGTTTTGAATTCTTCTACAGCGCCCATTATAGCACGCTGATCAGTCGAATATGATAAGTGAGCTTTCTGTTTGGGATTTTTTCTTAATAATAAGTTTTCGCCGTATATTAGTTTGCGAGGAATATGTTTGCCTTTTATAATTCTTGTTTGACGCATAAAACCGAAGATATCCTTGTTTAAGGAGCAATCAGAGGAAGGTATCATTCCAAACAATTCAATATCATCAAATAATTTGCTGTTCGTCATTCCCGCAAGAAAATGGTACAAAAGGATATCGTAGTAATTTCTACTTTGACCAAATTTTAATAATTGCTCAAAATGCTCTACCATGTCACGTTCATTTTCTGTTTTTGCTTTATATTTATATCTACCATCCATTAGTGATAAAGCAGTCACATTTGGTTCTATTTCTACTTGTGCATACCAATTTTCGTGGTTATTCAGTGCGCGTATAAATTTAAAAAGTTGTTCAGGGGTATCAACATGTACACCGTAAAATTCGGCTTTTTCTTCTACTGGTATCCATGTAGGAACAATAAAAAGAGAGCGTGTATGTACAGCCATGTGAAAGTCTACTTCTTTACCGCCTATAAATACAAATAAATTATTATGATGACGATTTTGCATAACGAAGTCACGTGCTTTTTCACGTAACCGGAACTTGAAATTCGGATAGCCTTTTTGAGGAGAAAAGTATTCTTTAGCAGAATCGAGTAATTTCTGGTCACGACTAATAAAATAGATATGGTTTTCCTCATCTGAACATAAGTCATTTGCATAATTTAAAAATTGATTACGTGTTCTATGAAGAATTGTATTATCATTTCCGTCAAAAGTTTTTTTTAATAAATCGAGATTACAAAACAGTATCTTTTCCATAGTGTTCCTCCGAGCATTAATAAGTAATTTTATATTATCATAAACAATGGGATTTGAAAATGGCAATTATGTAGATCACAGAGAAGCTTATATTTCTACTGGAAAAGAGGTACATATTTGTTTGAATTCAATTGTTAGGAAATTTGAACTATAGTATAATTGGTTTAATAAGTTTAAAATTGGAAGAGGGAAAAATGAACGAAGTTAGAATACCAAATAATAAAGAAATAAGCATTGTTAAATCAAAGATCAATCAAAGATTTAATAATCAGCGAGATCAAATAAGCTGTGCCTTATGTGGAAAGGAATTAAAGAATCAATCTAGATCTTTTCATAAATCACATACAGTGCCATTTTTTTGTCTTGAAAATATAAAGGGACTTTATAAAAAAAATTATAATGTTTTGAAAGCGGAATATATAGGTTTAAGGACCCCTTTTTCTGATAAAGAATATGTCGGAACGAATAAAGCAGGTGTATTTTATTCAATATGTTCAAAATGTGATCAAGAAAAGTTTAATATTTATGAAAGTGAAAAAGCACTATTAACTATGAAACCGGAAGAGATAGTGGATTCTTTGGCGCTAAAAATATACTTGAATGAACTTTTTAATTCAAGATTGAGAAGTTTCAAAAATACTTTAAATCATTCAGAGTTAACAGATGATCAGATAATAGTTTCTTTTTTTGATAGTATTGGGAATACAGAGGAACCAACCGTTGAAGTTGATATAAGAGATTTTCAAGAAAATTTAGATTTTGCTAAAAGAAGTTTTGAGAACGGATATGGAAATTATAAAATTATTTATCATAATATTTTAGATTATACGGTGCCCATTGCTGCACAGGTTTCAATACCTATATCGCATAATGTTGATTTTACGAAGTTGCAAAATGTGAATGTATTAAATCATAAAACACTGGAAGATTTGTTGATATGTATTTTCCCATTGAAAAAGAAATCAGTAATTACTGTTTTTTATAAAACAGGTGATCGACTAATGAAAAAATATGCTAAGCAATTCCAAAAATTAAGCGAAGAAGAAAAACTAAGGGAAATATTTTATTTGCTGATTAGATACAAAGCATCAAATTACTTTTTCTCACCTTTAATAAAGGACGTTTTGATGGATGAAAATATTAGAGGTGTGTGTAGTATTGAAGATACAGCTGTTAAAATGGGAAATTTTACTATGAATTTAGCGGATTTTGAAAATCAAAATTGGAAACAGAATCTACCTTCAATATTATCAGAAGAATATTCTGTTCAACAATTATTGCAGAAGAAATCTTCAGGAAAATAATATTTTAATATGAATTAAAAGCGAATGGAGATAATAATATATGTGTTACTGCAAGCATAAAAAATATGCTAGAAGCAAAAAGGAAATGATAGCATGGGAAAAAGGATGCTCTGAATATTTGAAAAGCGAAAACGCTTGGAAGTATAGTTTTGATTCAGAATATTCAATGGTAGATTGTGAACAGTCAGTTCTTTCACAACTAATATTTATTAGATTATTTGGAAAAATAATTAAATTCACAAATATAGAAATGGTGGAAGGCGGAAGAGCAATTAGTATTGAAGATAAAAATATAAAAAAAGACTTTTTGTTTGATATTATGCATAACCCTAAAAGTTGTCAACCTCATGAGCAAGCACAGCTTTATGCTTATGGTAAACTGGGATTTGAAAAAATATATCATACAATTGGCAATATGGCTCCGGTACCTAAGACAATAGTTTCAAAAAATTATGGTCCTAATTTACAGCATATTCATAAAGATTTAAATGAACTATGGCCTTGGTTTTTAAAATTTTTACAAGATAATTGGAAAGAGTTTCCCACGGAAGTAGATACGCTAATGTCCTTCAGAGAATATATGACGTATACTTGTCAACAAATATATTTTACTAGAATATTTGATAAAGTATACAAACTATATAATGAGGGAAGGAATTGGGAAGAACTGATTTATGAGTTAGAAAGGGAAAAAATTGAAAAAACTGATACGTTGATATCATTTAATAATTTGTTTAAGGATGAAGAAAGTATTTCAGAAATGGATAGGCGAATAAAGTTTCTCATTGAATTGCGTGGGAAATATATTATTCACTTGCTAAATGATGATAAAAAAATTGATTTTAAGAACTAGAGAAGCCCGGAAAAGAATGCATTGATATCGGTATGGAAAATTTGGGACAGAGCGACCAGTTCAGAAACTTTGATGTTCATACGGTTGGTTTCCAGCTTGGCATAGGTACTTTTGGACATGGAAATCCCCATCAAGTTCAGCTTTGCAATGACCTGGTCTTGGGTAAGTTTATTCTGATAACGGATAGTTTGGATATTTTTTCCAATATCCATGTCTGGTCTGATTTTCTGCATCATAGAGTCCTCTCGTCTTCTAAATGTTTCGCAATAAAGAAACTTTATATTGATTTTACTGGTTTCACTTTTTATAATGTTTCGTAATAAAGAATTATTTTTAAGAAGGGTGATGTTTATGCACCAGAGAGATATGGAACGGTTTGCTTTTCTGTTCTTATGCGGAAAGCATGACAGGGGCATCCTGCTGGGAAAAGAAAAGATGACGTTTTCTGACTTGGACAGGCTGACCTATATTACAGATTTCCTTGGATTGAAATTATATAATCTGGAAATCTGGAATACTTACTCTGGACAGTTTGCCGAGCAGTTTCAAAGGCTGGAACAGTTATATGATGAGACCAGCAGTATTGTATCTTGGGATCCAACAGAAGCAGATGAACATCTTCATGACCGTTGGATTTGGGATTTCTGCGGTCAGGTACCGGACAGGAAAAGTCGGAAGCAGCTGAAAGAGATTATAAAACAACAGTATCAAGAAAAAGGATTGGTAGATCCGACAGAGACAGACATCGTGTAGGTGCCTGTCTTTTTTTCGCAGAAAATTATGAAAAATAGAGAAAAAATCTTTGGAGGGAGGTGATAGAAAATATGAGTATCAGTATCCATGAATTATTGGCAGTGGCAAGGGAATCAGAGGGCGTGAAAGCAGTGAAAGGTGATGCTATGTTGTGTGAAAAACGGTTTGCACCGTCTACCCGATATATGGTGGAGTTTTTGCTGCTGGAACAGAGCGAACAGTTCGGAAACAAAGGAGAGTATCATAGATGTTTTCTTACGAAGGAATCGTACCACGAGCTGATAGAGCTGCAAAATGTAGGAGTTTTGCGCTTTCAGAGGCGGGCTCTTGTGCTGGAAGGAATACTTCACTATCTTCCTGCCCAGACAGGTTGTCAGGGCAGGGAATAAAAAATTTAACAGGCTGGAAAGAAAAAATTCCAACCGGAACAAATTTCAAACTCTGGGAAGTTCTTTCTCCGGAGATTTTTCTACAGAACAATAGAAGAAGGGAGTGGTAGGAAATGGTGATTGGAATCGATCACGGGTATTATGCCATCAAGACAAAACAAGTGTGTTTCCCTACAGGGATTATCCGCTATGAATATGAGCCTTATACGATGCAGGGTGTTCTTCAGTATCGGGGAGAGTATTATGTCTGCGGGACTGGGCGACAGACCTTAGTAAAAGATAAGACTGCCAATGACAATTATTATCTTTTGACACTGGCTGCACTGGCACAGGAGATTCGGAAGCGGAAAGGAGAGAGAACTGTCAAGGTTGTTCTTGCAGCCGGGCTTCCTCTTGCCGGTTTTGGAAGGGAAAAGCAGAAATTTAAGGAGTATCTGTTTCGAAAGGAACAGCCCGTCCGATTTTTCTACGAAGGGGAACGCTATGAAATCCAGATTGAGGATGTGAAACTGTTCCCCCAGGGGTACTCGGCCCTGGCTCTTTACCCGGAATATTTAAAGGATGAACCGTCTGTTCTTCTCATTGACATTGGGGGCTGGACCGTAGACTTAATGCGGCTTGATAACGCTGTTCCCAATGCATCTACCTGCAGAAGTTTGGAATTGGGAGTCATTCGGTGTATGGATGAGATTCTGGAACAGGTGCGCAGAAACACGGGATTGTCCGTTACAGAAACACAGATCGAGCGTGTGCTGAATGGACAATCCTGCAGTATACCTGTGGAAGTCGTGTCTTTGATTGAGAAACAGGGCAGGATTTATATTGAAAAAATACTGTCTGCGATTACCGAGGCAGGCTTTGATCTGCGGGCAGTTCCTTCCGTTTTCATGGGAGGCGGAGCGGCTATTTTTCAGCGCCGTGTCAGCGAACAGGACCGCTTGTGCCGACCGATTTACCTAACAGACGTCCATGCCAACGCAGCCGGATATGAACGGATTGTGGGGCAGATGAGGACGCTGTGAGCCGCCCGGTATTTTCCTTCCGCCCAAACCTTAAAAATCCGGAGCATGAAAAAGCGTGGCGAATTCTAATGGATGTTCCGGCAGGGCAGAGGAATCAGTATCTGGTGGATGTGATTTTAGAAAAAGAAGAGCGGGAAACCTTGCGGAAACTGATTCAGGAGACTGTTCGGGAAGAACTAAAAAGTGGCGATATGGAACGAATACCAGCACAGGAAAAGGAAGAAATTCCCGATCAGATGCTGGATTTTTTATTTCAGATGGAGCAGGAGTAAAGGGGGTGAGGCCTATGGACAAAGAAAGTATGGCATTGTTGGATCTGCTTGGGTTTTGCATGCATTTGACATGGATTCTTTAGTGGGCATTGTGAATAGCTTTCTTTCAAATTTTGGAGTATGTTGTGTATAACAAAACGAAAGGAGAAACGCAGATGGCAGAAATGAAGAACATATGCGGAAAGATCCCGGTGGAATTACATGAGAAAGTACGAGCCGAGATCGAAGAGAAGGACACGAGTACACAGATATTCATCCAGCAGGTGATTGAAGAACATTTTAACAGACTGGAAGATAAAGGAGAAGAGAGCATGGAAAAAAGAACATTAGCAGTACAGGTCACAGAGGAATTATTCCAGAGAGTCAAATGGGCAGTCGCAAAGGAAGGCATCAAACAGAAAGATTTTCTCATCCGCATTATTGAAAAAGCGGTGGAAGAGGTAGAAGCCAAATGGAAAGAACTGAAACAGCCGGAAGAAACCCCAGAAGCAGACAGACTGGAAGAAGCAGAAGGACCTGCAGAAGAGACCAGTGAAGAAGAGATTACCCAAGAGGGAATCGAAGGGATGGAAGCTGCGGAGGAAGAACCAGACGATGAGAACTTCGAGGAATCCGCACAACTGGAAGAGGAAGAACCAGATTCAGAACTTCCCGAAGATGCAGATGAGGAAGAAGAACTGTCAGAATCCGAGGAAGAAACCGAAGAGATTGCATAATGCCAAATACATAGAACTTAAAAACCAGCAGGTGGTGTGGGAAAGAAAACATGCCGCCTGCTTTTCTCAGCAAAGGAGGTTGATAGCCGCAACCATTCGATTTTTTGATTTATTCAGCGGGATCGGGGGATTCCGGGAAGGGTTAAGACGCGCAGGCGGTTTTACATGCGTAGGGCACTGTGAGGTGGATGCTTATGCGGATAAGAACTACCGATTGCTGTTCGACACAGAAGGGGAGTGGTTTTGTAATGACGCAAGAACAATCGAAACAGAGCGAATGCCAGACTTTGATCTTTTGTGTGCAGGATTTCCTTGCCAGGCATTCTCTATCGCCGGAAAGCGAGGAGGATTTGCAGATGCCAGAGGAACTCTGTTCTTCGAGATTGCCAGACTGGTTGCAGACAAGCGACCTGCGTATTTCATCCTTGAAAATGTTCCCGGACTGCTTTCGCATGACAAAGGCAGGACGTTTCACACCATCCTCAGTACGCTATCTGAGCTGGGGTATGGTGTGGAATGGAAAGTGCTTAACAGCAAGGATTTTGGAGTCCCCCAATCCAGAAAGCGGGTGTATCTTGTCGGATATCTTGATCGAAGATGTGCCGGAAAAATATTACCTTTCCCAACAGCAAATGGAACGCCTCTTGTTCAAGTCCAGACAGGCAGACAGGGGGAACGAATCTACAAAGCCGAAGGGTTAAGCTGTACCCTGACTTCCGGAGCGGGAGGCGTTGGTGGAAAAACCGGATTATATGAGGTTGGTGTTCCTATCAAAGAGAATACCAAGCAGGGATATAAGATGGCGTATCCGGGAGACAGCATTGACCTGGGATATGCAGGAATGAACACCCGGAGAGGGCGTGTGGGGCATCAAATCGCCCATACCCTGACCACAGGAATCCAGCAGGGGACACTTCATTTTGTGGATTTGTCTCCGCCACCTCTGGTGACAGAGCATTGCAGATGTCTGAATACCAGACAGTCCGGCATCCATAATCACAAAGGAGAATGCTCCGGTGTATTAAAAGAGGAAGGTGCCAGAGCAGTGCTGACTCCGGGAAGAGAAGAAACCCGGCAGAATGGCCGGAGGATGAAGGAGCCGGAAGAGCCGATGTTCACCATTACTGCCACAGATAGGCATGGAGTTGCCTATCGGGGCAGAATCCGGAAACTGGTGCCAAGGGAATGTCTGAGACTGCAGGGGTTTTATGACTGGCAGATTGACCGCATCGAACAGGATACTTCGGACAGCCAGCTTTATAAACAGGCTGGAAATGGAGTGACTGTCAACGTGATCGAAGCCATCGGAACGCTTCTTCGGCAGGCAGATGCAGAAATCCGGGCAGAGGATGAAAAGACAAAGAGGTAAGGCAGTATGGCAATTGGAATTCAGAACCAATACTTTGGTACAGAGATTGAGATGACAGGTATTACCAGACAGAGGGCTGCAGAAGCAGTGGCAGAATTGTTTGGAACACGCGCAGTTTATGATGGCGGATATTATCAAACATGGTCTGTGATGGACCGAGAAGGGAAAAAATGGAAGTTTATGTATGATGGCAGTATCTATACACAACGCAGGGAGCGTGGCCAGATGGTTCATGCCGGAAGTGAATATAGTACGGAGATGGTAAGCCCGAAACTTGAGTATTCTGAGATGGGAAAACTACAGGAAGTAGTCAGGTGTCTCAGACATCACCGGGCAAGAGTGAATGAATCCTGTGGGCAGCACGTTCACGTGGATGCCTCAAATCATACGGCAAGGAGCCTGAAAAATGCCATGACGATTATGTATTCGAAAGAGGATATTCTGTTTAAGGCATTGAAAGTGCAGACTTCCAGAGAAAGCAACTATTGTCAGAAAGTACGCCCTATTGTGTTGGAAAAAATCCGCAGGATGCCAAACAGCACCATTTCTATGGAAAAGCTGAAACAGATATGGTACGGAGGCAGGGATGGAAGTCATGATCATTATGACAGTACCCGGTATTATGCCTTAAACCTGCATGCAGTGTTTTCGAAGGGAACGCTGGAATGGCGGTGTTTTGAAAGCACCCTCCATGCAGGAAAGGTGCGGGCAAATATCACCCTGGCGCTTGCCATTTCCGCCCAGGCCATCAATCAGAAATGCACCCAGATGCGGAAAACAGAGATTACAGAAAATCCGGCATTTACCTTCCGTACCTTTTTATTGCGGCTGGGGCTCATTGGGCCGGAATATAAAAATGTCCGGGAACATCTGCTTGCCAATCTGGAAGGGGATCGGGCGTGGAGATATGACCGGAGCCAGTACGAATGTTTGAACAGAAATCATCGGGCAGAGGATGCTCGATAGGAGGTAGAGATGAAAGAAACGTATTATTTTGCCTATGGCAGTAACATGAACTTAGATCAGATGGCATACCGCTGTCCGGCTGCTTCTGTAGTAGAGCCTGTCCATTTGGAAGGGTATCGCTTGACATTTTGTGGCAGGGGTAAGGGAAGCGGTGTTGCCACCATTCTGCCGGAAGAGGGAAGTCGGGTAGAAGGAGTACTTTGGAAGATTACATCAGAGTGTGAAAAGAGCCTGGATTTTTACGAAGGGTATCCCCATCTGTATGGAAAGGAGACTGTCAAAGTCCAGGGGAAGGATGGTGTGAAACGGGAAGTGATGGCATATACCATGAATGCCCCGTATAAAGACCAGCCAGCCATTCCCTCTGACCTCTATTTTATGGGGATTGTGGAAGGCTGTCATCAAAATGGGATTTCCAGCCGTTCCATTACCGATGCGTTAAAACGTACAAGACAGGAAGTGGGCAGACAGAAACCCAGTCAAAAGAAAACAGAAGTCAGCAGATAACAAAGCCGCAGGGGAAAGCCTCTGCGGTATTTTTAACGAAAAAAGGAGAATGCAATGAAGAGCAGAAATATCAAAACAAGACTTGCAGCCTTCGGGCTCGCATTGCTCATGGGTCTTAGTCCGCTTGGAAATTTGGCGGATGTCCATGCGGCAGAAAATGAAATTTCACAGAATGCTGTGACAGAAAAAGAAAGTAAGAAAGAATCGGAGCATCCGGTGTCGGAAGTTTCTGAGCAGACAGTGACTGCAGAGGATATCACCAAAGATGTTTCCGACAAGGAATTTATGGCAGAGACCTGCATGGAAGGGATTCAGTATGATCCGGAAAAAGAGGATGTGACTTTGGAACGTATCGAAGCAGAGGATGGCGGTGCGTATCATCCAGACCAGGCAGGGACTTATGTTGCAACTTACTGGGTTATGCCAAAAGATGAGCGTGATGGCTACCCGGTTACTCGTAAGATTATCCTGACGGATACGGAAGGACAGGCCCATGCAGAAGAAAATGGTGGGCAGAAACAGAAAGAGGATACGAAATCCGAAGAAGATTCGGAGACGCCTGTGCAGGAATTTCCGGATGTGGAAGTGACCGTATCCGGAGGGGATGCAGATGCACAGGCAGAAGCGAGAGAATTGGAAGAAAAAATTGAGGAAGGGGAAGTGATGATGCTTTCCGGTGCAGACAATACCTTTACTGCCAGAAGTACGGTACGTCTGGAAAAAGGGGAGGTCATTTATTATCCAAGTTATATTGGAAATTATCTGACCTGCTGGTTTACGGTGAACGGAAAGATTGCTTACTGTCTGGAGTCCCATCGTTCTTCACCGCCAAGTGGAGATTATGTAGCGGAAATTCTGGACAGCAATAAGAATTTGCAGAAAGTGCTGTATTATGGTTATGGTGGCGCCGGGGATATTACCGGAAGTTATCTGTCCGGAAAGACAAAAGAAGAGAAGTATGTGTATACCCATATCGCAGCCAGCTATGCCTATGCAGGCGAGGCAGGATTTACAGGATGTAAGTATGAGGATTTAGTAAAAGCAGGTGTGATTGCTTTCATTGACCATTTGTTTGCCATGGAAGAACCGCCGAAAGGAGAGATTTCTCTTTCTGAGACATCGGTAAAAGCAGTCCGTGACGGAAATGTGCAGAAAACACCGGATATCACACTGTCCGGAGACCATAGAAACTATATATCTGTGAGCGTTCCAAAAGATATTACGGTTTATAACAAGACCAAGGGAACTTCTACAGAGAATGGAAGTCTGCAGATTTACGGCGGGGATACCTTTTATCTGACTGCCCCAATGCTTCATACCGGAAAATATTCCTCCGGGGAACTGCACGGTTCTGTGGGAGAGACTTGGAGAACTTTGGTGTTATCCACCGGAAACAATAATCAGGATATCGGAGTGTTTGAATCGGAAAAGGCCAATCCAGTCAGCTTTACAGTCAACTGGCTGGAGATGACAAGAATTGAACTTCTCAAAAAAGATGCAGATACCAAGAATCCTTTAGACGGTGCAGTGTATGGCATTTATACAGACAGCAAGTGTGAGCATCTTTTGATGGAAATGCCAGCTACCGGGGAAGATGGGAAAGCAGTCAGTGATTATTTCGAAGCTGCCATTAAGACGGTGTATGTGAAAGAAATCAAGGCTCCGGATAAGTATGTGCAGAGTGATGTGATCCATAAGGTGGATGTAAAAGCAGGGAAAACCGTTCTGATCACAGCAGAGGATGACAGAGTAAAAGGGGCTGTCCATATCAAAAAGATTGATAAGGAAACACAAGACTTTCTTCCGCAGGGAGGCAGTGCCCTTGCAGGAGCGGTGTATGGTCTGTATGCCAGAGAGGACATTGTACATCCAGATGGGAAAACAGGTGTGTTGTTTAAAAAAGACAGTCTCATCGCCCAGGGTGTGATCAAGGAAGATGGTACTCTGGAATTTTCAGAACTGAATCTGGGAAAAATGTATGTCAAAGAGATTGCGCCACCGGAAGGTTATACGGTAGATGCCACGGAGTATGAAGTGAACCTCACCTATGAGGGACAGGAAGTGGCAGAGGTTACAAGAGACCTGACGGTACAGGAACAGGTAAAGAAACAGGCTTTTCAGCTTATCAAGATCAGTGAGGATGGAGATCAGACGGAAACAGACCTTGTGGAAGGGGCAGGATTCAAAGTCTATCTGGTGAGCAGTCTTTCTAAAGTAGAGAGCGGGGAATTACAGCCATCCAATGGAAACCAGTTTACTGCAGAGGATTTCCGAGGATATGATTTCAGTAAGGAAGAGGTTGCAGTGACCTATGTGGATGGCAAGGCGGTTCCAGTACCGGAACTCATCACCGACAAAAAGGGGTATGCCATCAGCCCAGAACTTCCGTATGGTCTTTATGTTGTAGAAGAAAGTACGGTGCCGGAGAATTTGAAAGCCATTGCTCCGTTTTTAGTAAAGGTAGATGAGGACAGCAGAGAACCTATGGTATGGAGAATCTTTGATGATCGTCCATTTGAATTTTTGTTGAAGATTGTGAAAAAGGATGCACAGACAGGAAATCCGGTTTTAAAAGCAGGCGCATCTTATAAAATCTTTGATATGGAAAAAGAGGAATATGTAGAGCAGACCGTATTCTATCCGAAGAAAGAGACTATCAGTGTTTTCAAGACCAATGAGGAAGGCTATTTGGTAACACCGGAAGAACTGAAATGTTCTACTTACCGGATTGAAGAAGTGAAAGCACCGGAAGGCTTTGTAAGACAGGGATATGAGATGTCTTTGTACGATGGAAAAGAACTGCTTTCTCCATTGGAAGTGACTGGAAAAGGTACTTATAAGGAAAATCCGAAAGAGGGCATCGTGATCAAGGTTTCTTCTGACAGCGCCCATCAGATCGATCCGGATACCGGAGCAGTCATCGTGGAAGTCGAGCAGCCAAATGATGAACAGGTGGGAAGCCTGACATTAACGAAAACCGGGGAACAGCCAGTAGAGGTGAAGGGAGATTCCCTGCTTGCAAAGGCAAAGAGACTGGCAGGAAAGATCAAAGATGCAGTGAGCGGAGAGGATACCGATACCGGGGTGTTCCATGACTTTGTATATGAAGAATCCAGCGTGGAAGGGGCAACTTTTGAATTGTACGCAAAGGATACGATTTATTCCACAGACGGAGCAAAGGATGAGCAGGGCAATCCGGTTATCCGCTATGAAAAAGATGATTTGGTAGCAACACTGGTTACAGATAAAGAAGGAAAAGCAGTGGTGAACAATCTTCCATTGGGTTCTTATTATCTGAAAGAAACTGTGGCAGGTGACCATTTTGTCCTAAATCTGGAACAGAAGGAATTCACGCTGACTCCAGAAGATGATACAGAGGCAGTAGTCTATGCAGGGGTTACCTATAAAAATGAGAGACAGAAGATTTCCATTTCTGTAGAAAAGAAAGATGCTGTCACAGAAGAAAAGCTGGAAGGCGTTATTTTTGGATTGTATGCAAAAGAAGATATTCTGTCCCAGCAGGGTGAGGTTCTTGTTGAAAAGGATACTCTGTTGGAGAAGAAAGGCACTGATGAGAATGGACAGCTTACCTTTGACAGCGACCTGTATCATGGGAAATATTATGTAAAAGAGGAAGTGAGAAAACCAGGTTATCTTCCAAATGAGGAAATCTGGGAAATCGATGCCTCTTACGCAGACCAGAACCTTGCAGAAATCCAGCTGACCAAAGAGGTGGAAAACCAGCCGACTGAGAGCCAGTTTACGAAAACCGATGCTACAACCGGGGAAGAACTGGAAGGAGCCAAGCTGCAGATCATCGATAAAGAGGGCAACATTGTGGAAGAGTGGATCAGTACGAAAGAACCGCACGTGGTATATGGACTGCCAGAGGGAACTTATACGCTCCATGAAGAATTGCCGCCTTATGCAGAGGGCTATGTATCTGCAGAAGATATCGAGTTTGAAGTAAAGGAAGATGGCAGTGTGACCAAGGTGGAGATGAAGGATGCCTATTCCAAAGTGGAAATCTCCAAAACAGATATTACCACAGGCGAAGAACTGAAAGGAGCCAAGCTGCAGATTTTAAATAAAGAGGGTGAGATTCTGGAAGAGTGGGTAACGGACGGGAAACCTCATCTGGTAGAGAAACTTCCAGTAGGGGAAGAGCTGACTCTGCGTGAGATCACCGCACCGGAAGGTTATGAGATCGCAGAGGATGTGAAATTTACACTGGAAGATACCATGGAGATTCAGAAAGTGGAGATGAAGGATGCAAGAACACCGGAAACACCGGGTGTACCGCAGACAGGGGATAATCACTGGAAACCAGTCCTGTTGTTTGTTCTTCTGGGAGTATCAGTAGCCGGACTCATGGTAACCATAATTTATAAGAAGAAACATGGAAAAACGGAAAAAGCGGATGAAGCGAAAAAAGAAGAATAAGCTGTGGATTCTGCAGGCAGTATTGTGTGCTATCTGTATGTTCAGTGCAGCGCTGCTTTATTATGATTATGTGGCCGTTCCCCGGCAGAACCGGGAACTGGTGAAGGAGTTAAAAACCTGCTTCCCGGAGGATATTCCTCCGGGCGGGGACTCTCCAGGGCAAAAAGATGAACAGGCTGGAAGAGAACCGGAAGTGTCTGCCATTGACCTTCGCTCTCTCCAGAGCAAGTATCCGGATGTTCGGGGCTGGCTTACAATCCCGGAGAGTGGCATCGATTATCCGGTACTGCAGAGCAATGCGGAAGATCCAGAGTATTATCTACGGAGAGATTACCGGGGAAACTACGACATCAATGGAAGTTTGTTCCTCCAGGCAGACTGTATTCTGGGAGAATCCGAGAATCTGACCATCTACGGTCACAACATGAACAGCGGTGCAATGTTCGGGAATCTGGATCAGTACGTCTCCTATGATTACTGGAAAGCACATCCCAAGGTGTTTTTTCAGACACAGGAAGGCATGGAAGAATACCAGATAGTGGCAGTCTTGAAAGCCGATGTGTCCATGTTTGACTTTCAGCAGGCATCTTTTCACAGTCCGCAGGGTGCGGAGGCTTATGTACAGCAGGCAAAAGCGCTGTCGCTGTTTGAAACAGGGGTAGATGGCATAGGTTGTGAGAAAACTCTGACACTGGTGACTTGTTCTTATGAGTGGAAGGAAGCCCGGAACATCCTTGTGGCAGTAAAAGTAGGGACTTAAACAGTAAAAGTGTTTAAAGATGGGCACTTTCTTCTGCTCTCTGGGTATCTCCAGCATCTCTTGAGGTAGATGATATCAGGAAGTGTTCAAAAGTACCCGAAAAGTGCAGAATGTGAGACAAGTTGCAGCTGCGAAATGGTGATACAGCACTAAAAATGTTCGAAGTTAAGGAGAATGCACCAAATCGTGGCGATTTATGTAGACATGTGGTGTTGGAGGAGTGTTCAAAAGTGTGTGTTTTTACAACTATCTGGAGATACCTACAGTCCATTTAAAATTTACATAATCAGTAAATCAGTCAAATAAAGAAGAAATTAGGCAGGATATATTCCCGTAAAAAGGAAGGTGTCCTGCCTTTTTGCATGAAAGAGAGGAAATTCATATGAGAAAATTTTATACAGCAGAAGCAGTAACAGAAGGACATCCGGACAAATTGTGTGACCAGATTGCAGATGCAATCTTGGATGTGTGTCTGAAGAATGATGAAAATTCCAGAGTAGCCTGCGAAGTGCTTGCTACAAAAGGAAATATTATTGTGGCGGGAGAGATTACCAGTGCCTATGAACCGGATGTGTTTGCAGTCGTACGAAAGGTACTGTCTGATGTGGGGTATTCCAGTGAGGAGATTGCAATGGATACCTTTGTCCATCTGCAGAGTCCCGATATCGCAGAGGCAGTCGATACTTCAAAAGAACGAAGGGAAGGAGTGTCAGACAATCAAATGGACTGGTTCCAAGGGGCAGGGGATCAGGGTGTGATGATCGGATATGCCTGTGATGAAACGAAGCAGTTCATGCCCATGCCCGTAGTGTTGGCAAATCGAATTGTCCGAGAATTATCTGCTTGCAGACAAAGCTCTTATATTCAGGGAATTCTGTCCGATGGAAAAGCCCAGGTGACTGTAGAATATGAAAACGGAAAGCCTGTTCGACTGGACAGTGTGGTAGTGTCCTGTCAGCATACAGAGGACAAGAATCTGAAGAAACTGGAAGCAGAGATCCGAAAAAAGGTGCTTCTTCCGGCACTTCGTCTCCTTCCGCCAGATGAAGATACAAAGATCCTTATCAATCCATCTGGGCGTTTTGTCTGCGGAGGCATGGATGCGGATACAGGACTGACCGGAAGGAAGCTAATGGTAGATAGTTATGGCAGCATGGTTCCCCATGGAGGTGGAGCATTTTCCGGGAAGGATTGTTCAAAAGTAGATCGTTCGGCAGCTTATATGGCCAGATATATCGCCAAGAACATTGTGGCTGCCGGGCTTGCCAGCAAGTGTCAGGTGTCTTTGGCTTATGCAATCGGAGTAGCACAGCCGGTCATGGTGCAGGTGGATACGTTTGGTACAGGAAACGTGTGTGCCGATGATTGTCTGGAACTGGCAATCCCTCTGGTGTTTGGACTGATGCCAAAGCAGATCGTGGATACCCTGCGCCTTACCCGTCCTATTTTCCGACAGACAGCCGCCTTCGGGCATTTCGGAAGAAAAGAGTTTCCGTGGGAGCGCACCGATAAGGTCGAGGCTCTTCGCAATGCGGTAATCTGATGGCTTGGGTTACAGAAGAAGAATATCAGGCAGCCAAGCAGGTGAGAGCCTATGAGTATCTGCAGATGCATCAGCCGGGGAGACTGAAAAAAACACGGACAAGAAATGAATGGCAGCTTCAGGATCATGACAGTTTTAAAATCAATGAGATTACCAGCAAATGGCATTGGAAATCTAGGGATATTGGTGGAATGTCTGCACTACGGTTTTTGATGCAGGTAGATGGCATGGAATATACGGAAGCAGTGAAAGCCTTGTGTGAGCAGACTCCTGTGTATATTCCAAGAGAAGAGCCAGCCCCGAAAAAGAAGGAGTTTGTCCTTCCCGTGCCAAATGACAGTTTTTATCGGGTGCGGAGGTATTTGAACCAAAGGGGAATCCGGGATGATGTTCTGGATTACTGTGTGCAGCTTGGAATCCTGTATGAGAGCTCCCCATATCATAACGCTGTTTTTGTTGGACTGGATGAACAGGAACATGCAAAGTATGCTTTCCTGCGAGGAATCTATGATAATCGGGGAAAGAGCTTTCGGATGGAACAGGAAGGCAGTGAAAAACAATACAGTTTTTGTGTTCCACCTTTAGGGAAAAGCTGCCGGGTGGCAGTATATGAAGCCTGCATTGACGCCCTTGCTCACATGACACTGGAAGATGGACGGACCAATAAGTACCGCCTGTCTCTAGGCGGGATTGCAGCACCAAAAGAAGGTGCGGAACAAGCAACGAAGAAGATGAAACGCCCGGATGCATTGGAACATTTCCTAAAAGAGCATTCAGAGGTGACAGAGATTGAAATCTGCACCGATAATGACTTTGCCGGGCGATGGGCATGCGAGCAGTTAAAGGAGCAGTATGGGAAAAATTATACCGTGGTCTGTAACTTACCTCAGATAGAAGGATCCGATTATGGAGAACTGGCAAAACAGGCATGGGAAAAACAGCAAAAACAGCGAAGGGAACTAGGGAGGTGAGAAAAATGGAAGATACTTTAAAAATTGAATTATTGACACCACTGACAGGAACATTTCTTCCAAATGAGATGGAACAAGATTGGGAAGGAGAGGAATACCATGAATTAGAAGAAGAACAGGTACTCTTTGATGGAGCAGATTTGATACCGTATGTTTCTGAAATTAAAGAGAAGATTGCGGAATACAGCCGTGTCGGATATGAGGATGATAGGAGAGATAATCTGATGGATTACTTTGACGGAAGTGCTGCCATCAAAGAAAAAGTGTTATCCGCAGTTCCATCCGTGAAAGAAGCCGATGGGGTGCTATATGGCTGTACAATCTTAGAACTAAAGGAGTATCTGGAAACGGAAGAATTATCGGAACTGTGTGAATATCTTACCGGACAGTATAGTGATGGATGGGGAGAAGGCTTTGAACAGCAGGAAATTCCGGTAGAGGGTGGTGAACTGTGTGTACACTTTTGGCGACCAATGGATTTTGAATTTCAACAGGCAAAACCGGAAGTCTCAAAAGACAAGCTGGAGAAACAAGAAAATCAGGCAGATGTTCCGAAACGCCCGAAGATGCATCTCTTAGGAATGGATGGAAATGTGTTCGTTATTTTAGGAGCGGCAGGTGGAATGCTGATTAAGGACGGCATGGATGAACAGGCAAATGAAATGTATGAGCGAGTGATGAAATCAGATAACTACTATCAGGCTTTGAATATCATTAGTGAATATGTAGAAACCGAGTTGAGTGTGCCAGATGCAGAAACGCAGAAAAAACGTTTGCAGCTTTTGGAATGTATTCAGAAAAATAAAAAGAAAAGTAAAAAACAGCCGGAGCGCTGATAAGAAAGGATGATGCCTATGGAAAATACCCTGCAGTTAGGGAACTTATTGAAAGAAGGAACATACCCGGAGGAATATACCGGAGGGAAAAACTGGACAATTTTACATGGAGATACGCTGAAACTGGTAAAAGCATTTCAGCCGGGAATCTTTGATGCAGTCATCACCGATCCGCCTTATGCGTCCGGGGGAACAAAACAGAATGAGCGAAATCGCACGACCAACCAGAAATACAGTAGTATGAAAGCGGAAAATGCCCTGCCGGATTTTGATGGGGATAATAAGGACCAGCGTTCTTGGACTCACTGGATGGCAGAGTGGCTTTATGATGTGCGAAAAGCTTGTAAAATCGGGGCGCCGATCTGCCTGTTTATTGACTGGAGACAGTATCCCTCCATTACCGATGCCCTTCAGTGGGCAGGCTGGATCTGGAGAGGAACCGCAGTGTGGGATAAGGGAAACTCCCGACCTCAGAAAGGGCGTTTCCGCCAGCAGGCTGAGTATATTGTGTGGGGCAGTAATGGCCCGATGCCAATTAACCGCCCAGTGTCCTGCCTTCCTGGGGTGTTCCGTTATGGAAATCCTCAGAATCGTATCCATGTGACAGAAAAGCCTCTGCAGCTTATGAAGGATGTGATTCAGATCTGTGAGCCGGGTGGAAGAATCTTAGACCCGTTTGCCGGAGCAGGAACAACCATCCTTGCAGCGGTGGAAGAAGGCTATGAGGCAGTAGGCATTGAAGTGACGGATGCCTATTATAAGCTGGGCAGTGACCGTGTGAAGTTTGCACTGGAAACAAAGGAAAAAGAAGAGAGCGAGAAATAGAAAGGGCATCCACATGGATGTCCAACTTTATTTCTGAAAAAGAAAGGTGCATCCATGTGGATGCAGGAAAGGGGTGAGGCGATGGAACAGGCGATGGCCTATGTGTGTTGTCCAGCAGAGGAAAGCAGAGTGAAGGTGCAGCGATATTGCCGGAAGATTTATGAGTTGGGCTATGTTCCTATTTGTCCGAGATTTGGCTTTCTTCCTTTTCTGGATGAAGGGGAAGCTGAGGATTTGCAGGCATACAACCGGATGTCCCACTTAATCTTAAAGCGGTGCCGGATGGTGGTGGTCTGTGGAAAAGAGGTTACTGGAACAATGAATACCGATATCAGTACAGCAGACCGATTGCATATTATCTGCACCACATTAGATGGATTGATCAAGATTAAAGAAAAGGAATCATAATCGATTCTGCATGGGGGAGTCGATGGAAATCGGTGGAACTGGTTTTGCAAGCATAGCGTTTGGATATCCAAACGCACTTTGGGGAGAACCCCAATCCCCCGGCAGTCGAGAAAGGAGAGAAGAAACATGTTTTTTGCAGGAATGGCGCTTGGGGCAATGGCAGGCGCAGCCTTTGGTATTGGACTGATGTGCTGTGTGGTTGCCGGAAAGCGGGAAGATCAGCAGATGGAACAGATGCGGATACGCAGACAGAAACAGGGAGAACGGAAAACAATCCATTTCCGAGATATGGAAGGGTTGGAGCGGTTCTCCCTTTTGGATGGGGAAAGCCTTTGCATGATGGCAGAGGACGGAACAAAAGAGATTGGACTTTGCCGCTTTGTGGACGAAAAGCTGGTGGATGTGAATGGGCAGGTCTGGGAGATCGGGGAATTCCTCTGGCAGATGGAGCGCAGAGGAATCCAGGTGTATCCCTTACAGATAGCATAAAAGAAAAAGGGAGGTGGTCAAATGAGAAAACGAAACCATGTGGTTCCGGTACGGTTGAATGCAAAGGAACTTCGGCATCTGGACGGACAGGTGGCAAAGAGTGGACTAAGCAGGGAGGAATTTTTACGTTCCCTGATCTTAGGCGCACAGCTCCAGACAAAGCCCTGTGAGCATCATGCAGAACTTCTTCGGAAGATTGCGGGGCTTTGCAACAATGCCAACCAGCTGGCCCATGTCGCCAATGGCACCGGGATGGCAGGGGAAGCCAGCGTACAGGAAATGCTGCGGATTTCCAAAGAGACCTGGCGTCTGGTAAAAGAGGAATGGTAGATGGCATATACCAGCGTCCTCCCCGTCCACCGCCTGGACCGTTCCATTGATTATGTGAAGGACCGGGCAAAGACCACTAAGAGTGCCGGCTCTTTGGAAGAAGCCATCGATTATGCCCTAAACCGGGAAAAAACAGAAGAGACCATTTTTGAGGATGCCATTGGGTGTACCTGTGAAAATGCCTATGCGGACATGGTAAAGACCAAAGAGCGCTTCCATAAGAAAGGCGGGGTACAGGGCTACCATCTGGTGCAGAGCTTTGCAGAAGGGGAAGTATCCCCCGAACTAGCACATCTCATTGGACAGGAGCTGGCAGAGCAGTTATTGAAAGGGCAGTTTGAAGTGGTGATCACGACTCATTTGAATACCAGTCATTACCATAATCATCTGGTATGGAATTCGGTGAGCATGGCAGATGGGAAGAAATACCACAGTAATGCCAAAAGTTATTTTACCGAAGTGCGCCGGATTTCGGATGACTTATGCAGGAAATACGGTCTTTCCGTGATCCAGACGAATCAGGGGAAGGCCATGCACTATGCCCAGTGGAAAGCAGAAGCAGAAGGGAAACCTACCTGGAGGACTGCCATCCGCATGGATATCCGGGAAGCCATTGGCGTGAGCTTTTCCTGGAGTCAGTTTGTAAAAGAAATGGAGAAGCGGGGTTATACCTGGAAGCTGAACCGGAAGTATCCGGCATTAAAGACACCGGATATGGAGAGGTATGTCCGTCTGCGTTCCTTGGGAAAAGGCTATGGGGAGGCAGAGATCCGGGAGAAGATCCTGCGTCCAAAGATCCAACAGGTCTATGGAAAACCACAGGTGAAGTTTCCAAAGAGGAAACTTACCGGACTTCAAAAGCTGTATTTTTCTTATCTGTATCGGATGGGAGTGCTTCAGCAGAAGCCAAAACGGATTTCTTATGCGGTCCGTTCCGATATCCGAAAACTGGATCTCCGCATTCGGCAGATGGAGTTTTTGCAAAAAGAAGGGATCACCACCAGGGAAGAGCTGGCAGCATACCGGAAACCTTTGGAGGAACAGGTACTTTCCTTGATGAAGGAACGAAGGACGCTATACCGAAAAGAAGCAGGTGGTATGCGCATTCAGGAGATCAACGGGGAATTAAAAGAACTTCGGAAAAAGATCCGTTTAAGCCAGCAGATCGAGATCCAGTCGAAAGAGATGGAAGAGAGGTTAAAACGGGCAAAGGAACAGGCACAGGAAACGTCCGGGAAACAACGAAGGGAAGAAGAACGGAAGCGGTAAGGAGGTGAGAGCGTATGAACTATGGCGGTGATGCGGCAGATCAGATCGTCCGGTATTCCATGGAAGGCATGGAACACACATTACGGATCAGCGGGAGCATTGCAAAGAATCTGGCAGTGCTGATCGTTGCAGTAATGAAGGACCAGAAAAAAACCAGGGGAAAGACCAACCTGCTTCGGATGTTAAAGGAACAGCGGGCAATGAAATTTTTCACCATTCCCCATGACAGGCTGCGGGAGTTTGCCGGGGAAGCCAAATCCAGGGGGCTTTTGTATGTGGTCATCCGGGATAAGAAGAACCCCCAGTTTTCCGAGATTATGGTGTTTGCCGATGATGCGGCAAAGGTGAACCGGGTGCTGGACAAGATGAATCTGGACTTTGTAAAATCCGAAGCCGGGGAAGCGGTTGTGGAACAAGCGCCAGTCCGGGAAAGAGAGCGAGTGATCGATGCAGAGTTTACCGAGAAAACCGAAGGAAAAGAAGAACTTCCGGTGAAGACCGAAAAGGTGGTGCTGCCGGAAGGGACCATTGAGTTTGAACTGGATGAAGAAGAGCATCTGTTTGATGTAGGGGAAGTCTCTCCTTCGGAGGGAAATTTTACCCAGGCGGAGAAGGCAGGGAATCTGTCCGGACCTTCCTCGCACAGCAGCGGTTCTTTTTCCGGGCAGGAAACTAGCTGGAAAGGGGAGAAACCATCTGTCCGGCAGGAATTAAAAAAGATTGAAACGGAGCAGAAACAGCGGCAGAAGCAACAGCAGAGCCGGAGAAAACCGAGAAATCAGCAGAGAAAGAAACAGAAGAAAGTGAAAGGCAGGTAAGGCTATGGATTTAACGAACATGATCCCTGGTGGGGCAGGGGAAGAAAAAACTTCACAACAGCAGTTATCAAAAGAAGAATATGCAGCCATGAAAAAACAGCAGAGGGAAGAGGTGTGGGCAGAGGTAGATGCCCAGGCACAGGCGGTGTTCCAAAACGGGGATTCTTTAAAGGGATTTTTAGATTTTATGGCACAGTGTAATACGCAGAAAACACCCAATCTTCTGTTGATCTACGGACAGAATCCAGAGGCAACGGTGGTAAAATCCTATGATTACTGGAAAAAAGAACACCGTTCTCCAAAATCCGGGGTGCATGGTTACACCTATATGGTCAGTACGGAATATGAAAAAGATGGGGAGATGCGGACAGGCTATGCCATCGGTAAAGGATTTGACATCAGCCAGATGTCTGGGAAACCGCTGGAGGAACGTCCACAGCGTTCCATGGAAGAACTGATCCATGCAGTCTTAAAGGATCAGCCAGTGCGGATGCAGATCGCAGACAATCTGCCGGAGGGCATCCAGGCACAGTATATCCCGAAACAGCGTACCGTCTATGTGCGCAACGGAATGGATGAGAATACAACATTCCATGCAGTGAACCGGGAACTGTCCTGTGCCGCCCTGGATCAGCACGATGGGAATTATATGAGAAAGAAAGTGAATGCACAAGCCTATTGTGCAGCCTACGTGGTAGGCAAGCGGTATGGGGCGGACGTGTCCGGCTTCCAGTTTGGAAAAGTGGCAGAGATGCAGGCAAACGGACAGAAAGATCCTCAGGAATTAAGGGGGTTTTTGAATGATGTGCGTCAGGCAGCCTATACCATCCGCAACCATATGGAACGGAATTTTGGGGAACAGGAGCAGACCTTTTCCAAGGATGCGTTTTCCTTTGAGGAACCGCCAAAGCAGACACCGAAGAAGGAGAAAAAAGAGAAACAGCCGGAGCGATAGGTTCTTAAAAAAGTTCCGCCGGTGGGATAGCTATTGGGAAGGTCTTGTGGTATGTTGGGTGTAACAAAGACAGGAGGGAATGCGGATGGCAGATTACTATTTAAAAACGGATAACATCATGAAAAATATGTTTGTGGTGGCACTCAAAGATGAGCTGGCAGCCCAGAGCCAAAGGGGAACGGTTCACCCAGAGACAGAAGCCATGCTGCAGAAAGTCCGAGCCTATGAGCTTTCCGAGAAAAGGCTTCCCATTACAAGTGAGGAACAGCGGGAACTTCGCAATGCCCTCAATCGGCTGCGGGACAAGTATCTTGCCATGGGCAGGTACAGCGACGGCATTGACAGCGTGATCTTAAAGGTCATGAAACCACACACCAGCAGGCACTTCTTCTGGTAACAGAAGGGAGGGATGTCTATGAGTATATACGATCAAAAACAAGTGGAACAATTACGAAAGCGGTATCCGAAAGGGACAAGGCTCTGCCTGGACTTTATGGACGAGCCGGGGATGCCGCCGGGATTACAGGGAACGGTAGCATATATTGATGACGCCGGGCAGATTCACATGCATTGGGAGAATGGGCGAAGCCTTGCCCTGATCCCCGGAGAGGATTCTTTTCATAGGATAGACGGACCAGCAAAGGAAGTGCCAAAGAGTGAAAAAGCGAAGAAGGAGAGAAGCCCGCAGAGGTAGCATGGAAACGTGCGGACCTTTGGGTGTGGCTGCTGTTTTTGCCCGTTGTCTGGTGGGCAGGCGCCATCACTGCCTGTGCCATAAAACCAGATACCAATCTGTTACAGATCTTACAAGTGCTGACCGAAAAACTGGATCAGCCTTTTTCTATTTCTTATACACCGTACACGCTGCGGTGTATGTTCACATTCACAATCGCCTATGTGTTAGGCATCGGTATTTATTATTCCCAGAAGAGAAACTATCGAAGAGGGGTGGAGCATGGCTCTGCCAAATGGGGTGATGCAGCTTCCATCTGCAAGCGTTACCGGGACAAGCGGTACACCCAGAATCTCATTTTAACCCAGAACTTCCGTATGGGACTGGACTGCTATAAGCACAAACGAAACTTAAATGTTTTGGTGGTGGGCGGTTCCGGTGCGGGAAAAAGCCGGGCATACGCCGTAGTCAACATCATGCAGTGCAACTGTTCTATGGTGGTCACCGATCCTAAGGGAGAGCTTCTTCGGAAAACCGGAGGACTGCTGGAGAGGGAAGGATATGAAGTCCGGGTGTTTGACCTGATCAATCCGGAGACATCTTTTTGCTACAATCCCTTTGCCTATGTGCGGGATGATAAGGATGTGTTAAAGCTCATCAATAACCTGATCCGAAATACTACCCCGAAGGGGGCGCAGAGTTCAGATCCGTTTTGGGAGAAAAGTGAGACCGCCTTGCTGCAGGCGCTCATGCTGTATCTTCTGCATGAAGCACCGCCGGAGGAACAGAACTTCTCCATGATCATGGAAATGTTAGGTTCTGCCCAGGTGAAAGAGGACGATGAGGAATACCAGTCGCCTTTGGATATTCTGTTTGAACGACTGGAGATGCGCAATCCGGAAAGTATTGCGGTCAAGCAGTATGCCATTTACAAACAGGCGGCTGGAAAAACTGCCAAGTCTATCCTGATTTCCGTTGGTGTCCGTCTGGCTGCGTTCAATTTAAAACAGATCGCCAATCTGACCTGTACCGATGAACTGGATCTTTACAGCATCGGGGAGAAAAAGGTGGCGCTGTTTTGCTGTATCCCGGATGCGGATACCAGCCTCAATTATCTGGTGGGCATGATCTACAGCAACCTGTTCCAAACCCTTTACTATGTGGCGGACCGGAAATACCATGGGAAACTTCCTATCCCGGTACACTGCATCATGGATGAGTGGCCAAACGTGGCACTGCCGGATGATTTTGACAAGCTGCTGGCAACCATGAGGTCGCGCGCAATTTCCTGCAGCATCATCATCCAGAACATTGCGCAGATGAAAGCCTTGTTTAAGGATAGCTGGGAAAGTCTCATAGGGAATTGCGATGAATTTTTATATCTGGGCGGCAATGAAAAAGAAGGGCATAAATATGTCTCGGAACTATTGGGAAAAGAGACATTGGATACCAATACCTATGGGCAGACCAAGGGAAGAAGCGGAAGTTATTCTGTGAATTTCCAACAGTCCGGAAGGGAACTTTTGACACCGGATGAAGTGCGCCTGTTGGATAACCGGAAGGCAGTGCTTTTAGTGCGCGGGGAACGTCCCATTCTGGATGAAAAGTATGATCTGCACAGGCATGTGAATGTGAAATATACGGAGGATGGTGGTGCGCCTCCCTATGACTATGCGAAAGCACCTCTGTCCCATGAAGATGTAACTATTGATACCAGGAGACTGGATGATTATGAACTGCTCTCAGCGGAGGAAATCCTCGGTGGGGAGCAGTCTTTTTGATTGGAGGAATGCAATTGAAGAAAACAAATGAAATGCCAAAGAAGCAAACAGCCAACCATGTCGTTGCACCCATGTCTATGAGGAAAGGACCAAAATATCCCTTTGCCCTTTATGTGGCGCTGGTATTGTCCATGACCGTAGGGGCAGTCCCGGTGCTTGCCGCCGGGGATCCGCTGGAAGTTATCAATAACCTGTCTACCTTTATCTTTTCCCTGATCCGAGCCATCGGTTTGATCCTGTTGGGATTTGGTGTGGTACAGGTGGGACTGAGTTTAAAGAGCCACGATCCCAGCCAGAGAGCCAATGGCTTTCTCACATTGGCAGGTGGTGTCATCATCACCTTTGCAAAAGAAATCCTAGATCTGATTGTTGGGTAGCAGGAAGAAACGGAAAGGGGCGGGGAGTGGTTCTTCCTACCCCGGCAAAGGAGGTGAAACTGTTTGAGTGATAACTGGATCGTGCAGAACTTAAACTCTGCACTGAACACCTGGAATGAGAAACTGGCAGAAATCTGGACACTCCTTACCCAAAGCCCGGAATCCTTTAAGGGCGGGGATATTTGGAACGTGATCAGCGGAATCAATGGGGCGCTGACTGCCATTGGATATGGGCTGTTGGTCTTGTTTTTTGCGGCTGGGATTGTCAAGACCTGTGGCAGTTTTACGCACATGAAGAAACCGGAGCATGCCCTCAAAGCCTTTATCCGGTTTGCGTTGGCACAAGGCGCCATCATGTATGGTATGGAATTGATGACCGCCCTGTTTTCCATTGTACAGGGGATCGTATCGACCATCATGGCACAGTCGGGAATGGCAGACGGGGGTGTGACAGAGCTTCCGGCAGAGATCGTGGAAAAGATCGAAGCGGTAGGGATGCTGGAATCCATTCCCTTGTGGATCGTGACGCTGCTGGGAAGCCTTTTGATCACAGTGCTGTCTTTTATCATGATCCTTACGGTATATGGAAGGATGTTCAAGCTGTATATGTATACTGCCATTGCGCCCATCCCCATTTCCACCTTTGCGGGAGAACCCTCCCAGTCGGTGGGAAAGAACTTCATCAAGTCCTATGCAGGGGTGTGTCTGGAAGGGGCGATCATTGCATTGGCCTGTATCATTTTCTCCGTTTATTCTGCCAGTCCGCCGGCCATTGGGGATACGTCCTTAAGTGCAGTGACCATTGTGTGGAACTATGTAGGGGAATTGGTGTTCAACCTGCTGGTGCTGGTGGGTGCGGTGAAAGCATCTGACCGGATCGTAAAAGAAATGATGGGATTGTAGGAGGAAAGAACCATGCGTAAAGAAATATATGAAAATCAGGAAAGCAGCGATACACTGCCTTTCCATTGGGAATTTGGTAAGGAAGAGATCACCCTGAAAGTGTCCAGCTATGCCTATGGAAATGGGATTGCAGTTTTGATGTACAGCCAAAGTGAAGGGGAGCTGGAATTATTTAGTGACCTGACGGTCAATCTTCCAGGTGGGTATGGGCTGAAGCCGCAGGAGGCATTTGTAAGCGGTGATTTTACCAGGGATAAGCTGGCCTTCATTCAAGAGAACAGGCTGGGAAAGGTGCTGCCGGGACAAGCCCGTTCAGGATTTGCCACCTACACCCCGGTGGCATTTGACCTTTCAAGACTCGCCCGGTATGACCGGGAAGGGGTGGAAGAATTTTGCAGACAATGGGGGTTGGACATTCCAAAAGAACAGGAAAAAGTCCAAGGGAAACCGACAGGAAAAAAGAAAAGAGAAAGAGAGAGATAGAAGTATATGGAAGTAAAAATGAATAAAGAAATCCGCAACTATCAGGAATCCATGTTTATGGGACTGAACCTGCGCCAGTGTATTTTCTCCCTGCTTGCCATCGCTGTGGCGGTAGGGATTTATTTTGGTCTGGGAGACTATGTAGGGCAGGAGATGACCGGGTGGCTGTGTATTCTTGGTGCTGCTCCTTTCGCAGCCTGCGGGTTCTTCCAGTATCATGGCATGAATGCGGAGCAGTTTGCCTGGGCATATATCAAGTCCGAATTTTTATACCCCAAGCGATTGCTGTTTCAAAGCGAAGATCTGTACTATGCCTGCATGGAAGAGACTATAAGCCTTGGAGAAAAGACCAGGGGAGATGGCGCTGCCCTTTTGAAAAAGCGGGAACAGCGGGCAAGGAAAAAACAGATGAAGAAGAAAAAGGAGTCAGGAAGGAGTGGTGCGTTTGATTAAAACCTTACAGCAGGCATTAAAAATGGACCGGGAGAAGTTCAAAGTCCCAAGGTCTGTCCAGCAGGCGATTCCCATCCAGCGGATCTGGCCGGATGGAGTGTTCCAGTCCGGGACGAAATTTTCCAAATCCTTTCGGTTTTCGGATATCAACTATGCCATTGCAAGCAAAGAAGATAAAACGGAAATGTTCTTAGATTACAGTGAACTGTTAAATGCGCTGGATTCCGGTGCATCTGCCAAGATTACCCTAAATAATAGAAGAATCAATAAGGAAGAGTTTGAAGCCTCCCTGCTGCTGCCGATGAAAGAGGATGGGTTGGATACATACCGGAAGGAATACAACGAAATGCTGTTATCTAAGGTCAGCGGCACCAATAACAGCATTTATCAGGAACGGTATCTGACGGTCAGTGTCCATAAGAAGAACATTGATGAAGCAAGGACGTATTTTGCACGAGTGGGAACAGATATCATCACCCATCTGAGCAAGCTGTCTTCTGTGGGAGAAGAACTGGATGCAGAACAGCGCCTGCAGATCTTCCGGGATTTTTTCCAGGCAGATACACCCCAGTGCTTTCCCTTTGATATGAAGGCGTTTGCCAAAAAGGGAAGCAGCTTCAAGGACTGGATCTGTCCCCAGTCCATGGAATTTTCCAAAGACTGCTTCAAGATCAATGAACGGTTCGGGCGGGTGCTATATATGCAGGATTATGCCAGTTATGTCAAGGATGACATGATCTCGGAGCTGTGCGATCTAAGCCGGGACTTGATGCTGTCCATCGATATCCTCCCAGTACCCACAGACGAAGCGGTGCGTGAAATCCAGAACCGTCTGCTGGGTGTGGAGACCAATGTGACCAACTGGCAGAGGCGCCAGAATGCCAACAATAACTTTTCTGCCATTGTGCCTTATGATATGGAATTACAGCGGAAGGAAACCAAAGAGATGCTGGATGACTTGACCACCAGGGACCAGCGAATGATGTTCGGCATCCTCACCATGGTGCATATGGCAGACAGCAAGAAACAGTTGGATTCGGATACGGAGAGCATCCTGTCGGTGGCAAGAAAGCATTTATGTCAGATGGCAACCTTGAAATGGCAGCAAGTGGATGGACTCAATACGGTACTGCCTTATGGCATCCGCAAGATCAATGCCCTTCGTACCCTGACTACAGAGTCTACCGCTGTGCTGATCCCTTTCCATACCCAGGAGATCATGCAGCCGGGAGGTATCTATTATGGGCAGAATGCGGTGAGCAAAAATATGCTGGTGGCAGACCGGAGGAAGTTATTGAATGGAAACTCCTTCCGATTGGGTGTCAGCGGTTCGGGAAAGAGTTTCTCCGCAAAAGAAGAGATCGTGGACCTTGCCCTGTCTACGGAAGATGACATCCTGATCTTAGATCCAGAGTCGGAATTCGGTTCTTTGGTGGAAGCGCTGAATGGGGAAGTGATCTCCATTTCTGCAACGTCCCATACCCATCTGAACGCGCTGGATATGGACTCCGCCTATGGCAATGACAAGAATCCGCTGATCGAGAAGTCGGAGTTTATCCTGTCCCTGTTTGAACAGTTGGTGGGTGCTGGAAATCTGTCCGCCAAGGAAAAATCCATCCTGGACCGCTGTACCGCAGATGTGTACCGGGAATATATCCGAAGCGGTTACCAAAGCGAAGTACCGACCTTGAAAGATCTGTACCGACAGCTCATGCTCCAGCCGGAAGAGGAAGCCAGGGGGCTTGCCTTGTCTTCGGAGTTGTTTATCAACGGAAGCCTAAATACCTTCGCCCAGAAAACCAATGTAAATACGAAGAATCGTATCATTGCCTATGATATCCGGGAACTGGGAGAGCAGCTCATGCCCCTTGGGATGTTGGTCACCTTGGACAGCATCTTCAACCGGGTGATCCAGAACTGGAAGAAAGGAAAGACTACCTGGATCTTTGCCGATGAGTTTTATCTGTTGTTCCGGTATCAGTACAGTGCGGACTTTTTCTACCGGCTCTACAAGAGAATCCGTAAATACCATGGATTTGTCACAGGTTTAACGCAGAATGTAGAGGAACTTTTGAAGTCGGATACGGCAAGGCTCATGCTGGCAAACAGTGAGTTTTTGATCCTTTTAAACCAGGCAACCACAGATCGGGACGAACTGGCCTCCCTTTTGAACATTTCCGAGAACCAGTTATCCTATATTACCAATGTAGGCGCAGGAAAAGGGCTGATCCGTTGCTCTGGAAACTTAGTGCCATTTGAGAACAGTTTCCCAAAGAATACGAAGCTGTATCGTTTGATGACAACGAAACCTGGTGAATGCTAGATAAATAGATTTTTAGGTGCTGCTGGAAGTTCTCCGGCAGCGCTCATTTGGGAAGGAGGGAATGTAGATGGAAGAAAAAAGCACAGAGATTCCGGAAACAAAGGAACCGCTTCGGGAGCAGGGCAGTATCCGGGCATTGCTGGAGCTGTTGGAACAGCAGGGCATGGAGCAGGAAAAAGGGGATGTGATCCGTATGGCAGACTATATTGACTCCATGGAAATGCAATTGGGAACTGTATTGAAGGAACTGGGTGAGGTGAAGAAACAGCTGGGTGTGATGCAGGAAAGTAAGATCAAACTCTTTGCGGTGAATACAATCCAGAAAGCAGAGCAACAGGTGAAAACGCTTCGTTTTCAGGTGGGAGAATTTAAGGCAAGATTTGTGAAACGGGCAGAGCAGGCAGTGATTGCTTTCAAAGAAAAGGGGAAAGAAGCCCTTGCCTGTGTCGTAAAGGGAATGCATCTTACCCAAGGCTTGCAAACAATCCAATCGTCTCTGCATACAGTGATGCTGTCGATGGATCAGAAGATTGACCGTTTGGGGAGCATGGCAGAAGAACTGCATGTTGCCAAAGGACATCTGCGAAATGCATTTCTGGAAATGAACGGAAAAGATACCGCAAAAATCACAGAGCGAAATCCGGAACAGGGAATGATCTTTCAAACACAGAAGGTGCTATTTCAGTCTATGCGGAGCATCCATAGGCTGGAGCAGAAAACAGAGCAACTGAAACAGCAGGCAGAGAAACTGGAGGCAAGAGGGAGAAAACAAGGGTCTGTGAAGGATACCCTGCTGGAACTAAAGCAGGAACAACATTCTTTGAAGTTAGGCAAAAAAGAAAAACAGAAGGCGGCAGTCCGATAAAAAATTTTTCAGAGAGAGGTGAGAGCCATGAAAGAAGAAACAACCATTACCTTTTTTGCATCTGAATGCGGAGAGTTTCCTGGGATGGGAGAGCGCATTGAAAGCACATCTCTAAAAGAAGCATTCCGGCATTACCAGAGATTTTGCAAACGTTCCCCTCAGATGCTTCCGTCTTTGGAATTTTCCCTGCACCATGCAGAGGATCCTCTATATAACGAGGGAGAATATCCATTGGCTACCGGGAAGAAAGGAAAAGAGTTATTGGTCTGTGTTCCCTATTATGCAAACCATCCATTGGTGCAGGAAGCGGTAAGAGAACTGGAACAGCTGGAAAGCCAGCAGAAGAAATCAAAAAAGCGGGGAAGAGAACGCTAGAAAGTTACAGAAGATGGGAGGTGTGTGATTGAAAGATATCAAAGAAAAAGTGCGGGATCAAAGTCCGAAGATCCGCAATCCAGCCTCCCGGCTTCCAAAGGAACTGGTGCGTTCTGCCATGCTGGAAACAAAAGAAAAGTCCAGTATCATGGCAGATAAGATAGGAAGAGAAACGGGGGAGGAATCCCCTGTGGAATATGCAGGAAACAGGATAGAGCGTGTGGAACAGCGGGCTGGTAAGGAAAGCGCTTCCGCAGCCTATCGTGGGGGAAAGAAGCTGGCAGTGAAAACCAGTGAAAAGCTCACAGAGCAGAAACAAAAGCAGAGAGACGCTGCTGCATCCCCTGTGGACGGAGAAACAGGAGTGGGTGGCACGTCTGCCCAGTTAGGACAGAGGAAGGCAAAGAAAGGGCGCACAGAAGCCGGAAGAAGCATTAAGGTCAAACCGGAAGCAGAGAAAAGTATCAAGGAAGCCGGAAAGCGGACGGTAAAAACAGCGCCACGTGTGGTGAAAGCCTCTCCGGTTTCTTCAGAGAAGGTAAAAACCCAGGCAATCCTACAGAAGAAACAGTCACTAAAATCCATGAAAGCAGCCAGGGAAGCGAAACGGGCTGCCATGCATTCTGTGCAGACTGCCAGGCAAAGTGCAAAGACCGCCAACACAACTGCGAAAGGAGTAAAAGCTGTGGCGGAAGCCGCTGCCCATGCAGTGAAGGCTGTGTTTGCGGCATTGATGGCAGGCGGTGGTGCGGTGCTTGTTATTCTGATTTTGATTGTAGGGATCATTGGCGGCGTTGCCTTTTTGGGAAATTCCCAAAGCAGTGAGGCATTAAGCGCAGAAGTGCTGGCATATACGCCTGCCATTCAAAAGTATGCCAGTGAATTTGGTATCCCGGAATATGTCTCGGCAATCCAAGCCATTATGATGCAGGAAAGCGGGGGCAGGGGAACAGATCCCATGCAGGCCAGCGAGTGTCCTTATAATACCCAGTATCCCAATACGCCCGGTGCGATTCAGGACGCAGACTATTCCATCAAGGTGGGCGTACAGTATTATGCGGATTGTGTCCGGGAAGCTGGATGTGAAAGTCTCCAGGATATGGACAAACTGAAACTTAGTTGGCAGGGATACAATTATGGGAATGGGTATATCTCTTGGGCATTGGAAAAATTTGGCGGTTACAGCGAAGCCAATGCGTTGCAATTTTCTCAGGAACAGGCTGCCGCTCATGGCTGGTCGGGTTATGGGGATCCGGAGTATGTTCCCCATGTGATGCGGTATTATTGCGGTGGCGGTTGGTTTGCAGGACTCTTTGGAAACGGTCAGCTTGTTACCATTGCGAAAAGTCAGCTAGGAAATGAAGGCGGCCAGAAGTTCTGGTCATGGTATGGATTTACCAGCCGACAGGAATGGTGTGCCTGTTTCGTGTCCTGGTGTGCCGACCAGGCAGGACTGATCCAAAGCGGTGCTGTCACAAAGTTTTCTCTCTGCACCGATGGAAAGAACTGGTTTCAAAACCAGGGAAGATGGCAGGAAGCGGGGAGTATGCCAAGCCCCGGGGCAATCATCTTTTTCGACTGGGATCATGATGGAACGTGCGACCATGTAGGAATCGTAGAACGGTGTGACGGAACAACCGTTTATACCGTAGAAGGAAACTCTGGAGATGCGGTAAGAGAGAGAAGTTATGCAATCAGTTCCGATTCCATTATGGGATATGGTATGGTGGTTTATTAAAAGGGCATATAAAAACGAGTTGTAGATTGGATTGTAGGAGCAGAGGAACAATGTTATAATACAAAGGAAGGCAGGGTAAATGTCCTGCCTGTTACAAATTTGAAAGGTACAATCGTCAGATTGAGAACATAGAGTCATTGAGGAGTGGAAGATTTGAAGCGGGAAGAGATATTTGAATATGTAAAAAAGCAATACGGAACAATTCCGGAGTACCTATGGAAAGAGTCACCGGAAAGTGCCGTACTTCGGCATCAGAATGGAAAGTGGTATGCGGTATTGATGAAGGTTGAAAAATCCAGACTGGGATTAGAAGGGAATACGAAAATAGATATCATTGATGTAAAGTGCGAAACGGATATGGTTGGGCTTTTAACACAGACCTATGGATTTTTACCAGGGTATCATATGAATAAGAAATACTGGATTACGATGTTGTTGGATGGAAGCGTAAGCGAAGCGAAAATCTTGGACTTTTTGGATATGAGTTATGATTTGAACGATGGGAGTATATAGTATCAGTTGATTTGATGGGGGAAAGTATAGGTTGAATGATGTATAAAATGTAGAAGAGTATCATAATATAAAATGGCTTGAGTTTCCGCAAAATGTAATTTTGAAATAATCAAATTTTCCAAAAGTGTCACTCCGTCAAATTTTTGAATGTGATAGAAGGGCAGGTTTGAAATCAGACGCACTTTCATAAATAAGCCCCGCCGAAACCGGACTATGAGAAAATACTGCTGTTATTTCTATCTAAGCGGTCAGCTTAAGACAGAGTTGACGGTATATGCAGGACGTTTTGTCCGGAACCAGAGTCTGACGCCTATTGCATGAAGCTTTCTCATGCGGAAGTTTTCAAACTGGAATATTTGTTTTTTACAACGGAAGTATTCTTCGATTTTCCATCGGGAAAAAATAGGTTCTTGTCATCTTGCATACATCTTCTTTCGATTTTATTTCTTTATTGGTGGCAAGCATCATGGGATGCATCAGTGATGCCGTAAACCAAAACCAGATAAATCTCTTTTTTAGATGCAGTAATCTGCACTTTTACATGGGAAAGATAAGCATCATGGTTTTTGCCTTTATAGAATACGCTGGTTTTAATTTTGCCTTTTCTGCGGTCACGAAGTTCCGTAGCGGGAGTCCACTTGTTGTGATAAAGAAGCTTTCTTTTGACGGTCAGACGGATCACGTATTCCTGCCCTGATTCGTCAAGTTTCAGGAACATCTTGTTATCGTCGTACCCAGGATCCATTACAAATGTTGCTTTCTCAAAGAGTGCAACACCTTGTTCTATGGCATCAAAGGTAATGGTATTGGCAGATTTATAATTCTTTTCGGCGGAGGAGTGCATTCTTGAAAATATGTTGACAGGATGATTGCTGGAGGTAAGGCACTGGCTTCTGTAACATGATAAACTTTTTGTATACACTTTTGGTGGAGGTACTTTCCGAACCATCGCTGACAATGCCAAGAGATTCAAATTTATACCCCTCTGGTTTTACAACATCACTATCATTGATATGGATAACTGGTTCAGAAGGTATCCACGTTTTAATCATCTGAAGATAAGAACTTGTAGCTTTTGCAGAAGTCCCTTTATTAAGATGTCTGGAAAGTCGATCAACGATATTTTTTTTAGAATCTTCATGAAGCTGATCCACAACATCTGTTAAAAGACAACTTTTAGCAGCTAACATACCGTAAGAGATATCTGCTGTAAATTTACGTTCCGGTTTGGAAAGCGGTCTTGAAATTTTATTTGTAAAAGTTAAAATTTTTCTTTTCAAAGTGTAGGTATTTGATGTAAAATTAGTCATAGGGAATCTCCTTTTTTGTTTGGTAGCTTAATTTTACATCAAAAAAGAAGATTCCTTATATTTTGGGCATTTTTTTAAAGTTGTTTATAATGGAACTGGTAAAAACAGAGACCTGTGGATAAAACTGCGGAAACTCAAGTAAAATGGTAATTGCATTTCTTATGTTTTTCATGTAGAATATAATTAGAAAAGCTGTGCATCTGCAGTGGGTTGACACATAAGAGCTGATACGTTTTCCGAACGAAGGTGTCGGAGGTTGGCAGGCAACGGAAAAATCAACTATGAGAAGGGAATGTTAGTGTTGCGGCATGAACATTCCTTTTTCTAAATCTATAGGATAAGGATGAGACTATGAATAAAAGACGTGCAATACAGATTATGACAAAGGCAGCACAACTTTATAAAGAACATCTAGAGGATTAAAAAGTTTTGTTTCTGTATGGATTGCCGAAAGAGGTAAAAAATCAATTACAGGAAAAGAGAACACTTTTATCATTTGTACAAGGATATGAAGTTGCTTTTCACGGATACAACTTTTTACATTTGACGGGAGTTCGATTAAATAAGAAAACAACAGCTTCCGCAATTCGTTTTTATTAGAAGTATCTTGATAAGAGGTTAGTGAAGAATGATTTTTCCTTTGCTAAAGATGGATCTACGGGACAAAAGCTGGATATATTGGAAAGGATGATACTTATCAAGAAAAATGTGACTATGATGGGTGAATTTATAGATAGGGAATCTAAATTATTTACAGAAAAAGCTACGGGGAATGTGTGCGGCTGTATTGGTTTTGTACGAGAAAAAGAGAAACAATTCCTTATATTTTGAGTTTTTTGGAAAGTTGTCGACAAGAGGTGCAACGGAGTTTTCTGGGAAGGGGATCAATAAGTATCTACGATTATGATAGCTTATTGTAATCCAGCTGATTTAAGATGTTTATATGTCGGTGATATTATGGAGAAGACTATAATTGAGAGAGGGGGAGACTGTCCGAAAACTAAGTTAGACAGTCATCCACAAACATTTGATTGAACCACCCCCAAAAGGGGGCGTTTCATATAGATATATTTGCACATTGAAAACTGAATAAAACGCATAAAAAACAAGACTTTTTATTAGAAAAAGAGTATAATGGAAATATGAAAAATGATATTCGGGGTGAAAGATTATGCCATATGTTTCCGCTTTTGACCGTACTCAATTGATGATGTGTTCCTGGGATTCCTTTGTAGATCCAGAGAGTATTGCAAGATTGATAGAAGCTTTCGTAAACAGTCTTGACCTTATTAAATATGGAGTAAAAGAAGCAGCAGTGGAAGGTCGCCCCTCATATGATCCGAAGGGAATGTATAAGCTCTATATTTATGGAAGCCGTAAGGGAATCCGTTCTTCACGAAAATTATCGGAAAGCTGTAGAGTGAATCTTGAAGTGAAATGGATGATGGGCGGAGTGAAACCTGATTTTCGTACAATTTCTGACTTCAGAAAGGATAACATTGACAGCCTGAAAAAAATCTTCCATGAATTCAACCAGAGAATCTCCGGAGCAGTGGAATGGGGCTTTTCTTCTGTAGATGGAAGCAAGTTCCTTGCAAACAACGCAAAAGACAACAACTTTACAAAAAGTAAGCTGGATGACCGGATTAAATGGTTGAATGCACATACGGATGAGTATCTGAGGATATTGAAAGAAATGGATGAGCAGGAAGAACAGGAAGTAACGCCAGAAAAATTTACCAGAGAAGTGATTGAGGAAAAACTGAAAGAGGCACAGGAACGACTTGCCAGATATGAGGGATACCGGAAGATGATGGAGGAGACAGGCGTATCACAGATGTCATTGACAGATGCAGACGCAAGACTAATGAAAAATAAGAATGGATTTGCAGTAGCATATAATCCCCAGACGGCGGTAGATTCCGAAACACATCTGATTAGAGATTTTGAAATGACCAATCAGGTAACAGATCATGGAATGCTCGCATCAACAATGGAAGGAATCAGAGAAGCAACAACGGGTGGAATATTGGAGGCGGTGGCGGACAAAAGCTATGAAAACAGCGAAGATATGGTAAAATGCCTGGAGAATGGAATCATTCCGCATGTTATCATGGATGACGGGAAAGGCGGGGATGAGATAGAAATTCCTTATGTGGAATCAGATGCAGACACAAGCAGTACAACAGCGGAGGAGCTGAAAAAAGCCTTCATGCAGGGAAGATTCCGGAAGCGTACAAAGAAGTGATTACAGAGATGCAGGTGGAAGAAGTCCGTCGTAAGGTAAAGGACGAAAAGGAAGACGAGGAAACACCCGAGGAAATGCTTGAGCGGACAAAAGAGGGATATTATGTCAGAAATCCGGAGAGAAATCTGGTGTATTGTCCGGCAGGCGAAATTTTGAGACAAAAGTGTATCAAGAAAAATGGAAACATTTGCTATGCGAATAAAAATGCCTGTAAGCACTGCCCGAACAGAAATAAATGCTACAAAGGAAAAAACGAATGGAAAGAGATAGATTTTACGAAGGATACTTTGGAGAAGCCATGTAAAGAGTGGCTAAAAGCTGAAGGAAAAGAATGCAATGCTACAAGAAGCAAAGGAAAAGGGCATTATGAAAAAGTAAAAGTAGTGAAATTCATCCTAAAGCCAGATCGGCAGAAAATGTCACAAAGGATGTGTCTGTCAGAGCATCCATTCGGAACAATAAAAAGAGCAATGGGAGCCACCTATTTCCTGTTACAAGGATTACGTAAGGTGACTGGGGGAATTTGCGCTCTTTTGTCTTGGATATAATATAGAAAGAGCCAAAAATCTCCTTGGATTTGATAAAATGATGGAGGTAATGGCAAGAGCATAAGCTCTTTTTCTTTCAAATGTGTGTTTTATTCAGTTTTTAATGGCACATAGAAAGGAAAGGGGCTAGTTTTATGCCTAAAAATCAAGTTTTCGGAGGGTCTGTGTGTGGGGGGGGGGGAAGGGATGATAAAGATAGCCGTATGTGATGATGAACGTTTTTATCGGTTGCGTATAAAAAAACTCATTGCCGATTATTTTGAAAGAAAAGATATTCCTTGCGATATTGATATATTTTGTACGGGTTTGGATTTGGTACAGTCTATAGAGGGCATACAGAAGTATGATATTATTTTTTTAGATATTAATATGACAGGGATGGATGGAATTCAAACTGCCAAATTTATAAGAAAACTCTCAGGAGAAGTATATTTAGTATTTATTACTGCATTTATTACATATGCCATAGAAGGATACAAATATAATGTTGCTAGATATTTGCTTAAAGGAAATAAAAACTTTGAAGCAATTTTGGGAGAATGCTTAGATTCAATTCTTGCAAAAATGGATTTTAAAGTTGAAAGTAGAGTTTTTGAGTTTATAGAAGGCAAAAAAATTGTGAACATAGAACGAATTTTGTATATTGAGAGCAGTCTACATAAAATAATATTTTACATAGTTTCAGACAAGAGATATCAGTATAGATTATACGGAAAGCTGAATACCATTGAAGAATCATTGAAGTCACTGGGTTTTGTAAGAATACATCAAAGCTATTTGGTAAATATTCGATATATAAAAATGATTAAAAATTATAAAGCCATCCTGACTACAGGTGATGTATTACCTATGTCTAAATCTAAATATAAATTTGCTAAAGAACTGTTTATAGAATATAAAGGAGAAATTTAATATGGAGGTAGTTTTTAATCTAATGCAAGGAATCATTATTGTGGCAATTGAAGTATTTTGTTGTGTGTTTTTTTTTGAATCCTTTTTTTATAGTCGGGAAACGAAATACACTATGTGGTTAAAAGCAATTATGCCATTACTTGTTATTGTAATTTATATTGGGTCATCATTTTTGCAGAAGCATATAATAATTAAGTCGATTTTTACGTTTATGATGATTACTGTTATTATGCACTTTTGCTTTGAAACTAAATTTTTAGTAGGCATGATATTTGTAGCAATCTTTCAAGGGTTAATTTATGGGATTGATTATTCAGTTCTAAGTATATTTGCAACTATAGATTTGTCCACAAATCCAGAACATATAATGGTAATTTTAATTAGCAAAATGTTGCTTTTAGTATCTGTCATTATTATCCAGAAAAAATGGGGACTGAAAAATTTCTTTTCTGCAATGACGGATAAAGAATGGTTCAAATTTCTTTACTTTCCTTTAGCAACAATAATTATTCTTGTTATATCTATTGTTAATTTCCATGATATCAGCAATGAAAAACTATTGTATGTCATTATCTTAATATCTTTTTTTCTCATAGGGCTGAATGTATTTCTACTACGTCTTATACGTGACATATTTGAAAGAGAGCAGAAGATACGTGAAAAATCACTTTTTAATGAACGAGCCGTAAATGAAATGAAAATATATCAAGTATTAACTGAAAATTATCAGAAAGAGAGAAAGAAAACTCATGAATATAAAAATCATATGAATTGTATTGAAGGGATGCTTAAGCAGGGAGAAATAGACGCTACAGTTAAATATGTTGAAAAAATAACTGGTGGTTTGAGCCAAGAAGTAAATATAATTGACGTAAATAATGTTTATATTAATTCAGTTCTTAATGCAAAGTATCAGGAGGCAAACGCAAATGATATTATTTTCGTACTACAAGTTAATGACTTGTCTAATATTTTTATTCATGATGAGGACTTGGTTGTAATTCTTTCCAATTTACTTAACAATGCGATTTCTGAGTGTAAGAGAAAAGAAAAAGATAGGAAAATTTGGTTGAAATTTGTTGATGAGGAAAATTTGACGATAATATCAGTTAAAAATACATGTTTATTATCTAGTGGATCAGAAAATAAGATACTAAGGACTATTAAGTCGAATAATATTCGACATGGATTTGGTATAAGTAATATTAAAGATATTGTTTTAAAATATAATGGTTCGTGCATAATAAAACATATTGACTATTTGTATTCATTTACAATCATTATTCCACATGATTAACCAAACTGTTTGAGATAATTGTATCCTAATAGCAAGACACAGAAAAAGAGGCTGTGTTGAATTGTTAGGAGATTTTTGTTATATTTAAGGAAAAAAGGAAGTTCTTATGTAAGCGCTTAAATGGTTCTTTCCACACTTAGTTGAATTTAACGTGAAAGAGTTCTTCGAATAACACTTTGGCCTTCAGTAATTCAAAACTGTTGCGACCATACATTATTCGTTTTATAACTTTGGTTTTATTTACGCTCCCTATATAGTCAAGTCTTTTTTCCTTTAAAATCAAGGTTTTTTAATGTTTCATCAATAAATATCTCAGAAGAAAGAGCCATAGGAATGGACATTTCTCTGTATCTGGTACGAAAGTAGTGGATTTTGGGTACACGAAGTAAAACGTCTTCTTTTTTCGTTCTACATGGCCTTGTGTATACCCATCCATCTACGGCAGCGAACCTCCCATGTCTACCAGGATCATCAGTCTATCGCTGAGTCCTAACTTCTCTCGTCCCGCCTGTCCATAACCAGGGTGTCAGCTTAGCTCCTTTACAGGGTCATGCCCTCTGGAAAATATTCCTGCCGACTACTGGCTCATTCTTTGTTTATTGTATTACTGACTTCTTTTCCGTAACAGCACCTTTCAGTGGACGTTTTCCTGTTACATTATGTTTGTTACTTCCAGCTATCATGGCTGGTCCCAGCCTTCCAACTCTTCCTCTCAAAGGCTCAGACCGGCCATGATACACTGTCTTACTTCTTTTTATGCTGCTGACTGCATTCCTGGTCTTACAATGTCTCTTAACATCTTCTGACCGTCATAATCTATGCCTTTTGTCAGTATCGTATAAAATATCCGGATCAGTTTACATGCCACCGCTATCACCGACTGCATCTTCTTTAGTGGGTTTTTCTCCCTCGTCCTGTAATAATGATGGATCTCTTTGAATTCTTTGTTTTTCCCGATCACAGATATCGCTGCTTCATACAATGCATATCTCAATCGCTTTCTTCCCCTCCTTTCTGCTAATCCATTATTGTACGAATATGTAATTCCATTTTTTACGGCTGTTAAGTCCTTTTTTATGCCGTTTATAAATGTTTGAAGTTCGGGGATATCATATTTTTGTGCTACATTGATCCATTCATCCGATTTTTCAGAATTTTTTGAAAATATGACATTACAAAAACCTGTGGTTAATGCATACAATTCGCTCGATAAAGGATATTTTTTTAATACTTCCTGATATTGTTTGACAGTGATTGTACCGATATCCTCGAGTTTTTTATAAACCAGCTGGCATAAGGATTTCCTTTGTACATATTCAGAATGTGGATTCTCTGTTTTCTTCTGTTCATGCATTCTTGTTCTTTCTTTTTGCATAAACATTCGTAATGAAGTTACACTGCCAGAATATCCTTTTTCACAAATAATCTCATGTATTTTGGGATAGGTTAACCCTTGGCTTCTGAGTTCTATTACCTCGTTCTCATATGGAGCTAATTTTCCAGAAACCCTGACATTATTGAATATTCTGGATGGTTTTCCATCAGCTGTCCGGCGATATGGAAATCACTTTTTAGATCCGCTTTTGTGCATACCTAATTATAATTTCCGTTGTGACATTGGTAAAGACTGCTACGCACCGCAGATGCGGCAAGGTCTTGACCAATATCCCAGCAGAAATGGATAGGTTATCAAGCACAAAACAGGTGATTTCCGAGTACCGGAACTCTGATTTCCAGTTTTTCGGATTTGTGATTTCTCAACACGGTTCTTCCGCAATTATCCGTTTCTAAATTTCCCCACATATCTAATTTTTGCCTCTAGTAAACGTTTTCTACAGCGTCCATACATTGTTCGTTTTATCATTTTTGCCGGAGTTTTGTATCCTGCATCTGCTAGCAGTGTTTCTATACCGATTTCTTTTATCTTGTCATAAAGACCTTTAAAAGTTCTGCTGTCATGCTGGTTGCCCGGGTTAATTGTGTAGTCAAGAATCCATTCGTTCTTATCACAGGCTGTTTCTACTACGTATGCAAATACATTTTTATATTCGCCTTTACGAAACCGTCCGCTTTCCGGGTCTGTGGTACTACATTTGATTGTTTTGGCATCCTTAGGGATATCATCCGTAAATTCCTTCGGATTGCCTCCGGAAGGTGATGGATAGCCATCCTCTCTGTTCTCATCTTTTTCTTTGAGTGGCCTCTTTCCGTGAGTTTTCTGGTCTTCATTGATTTCTTCCTTCAGGAGGTCTTCATAAAAAAAGTGCCTCCTCCTGAGCAATTCGCTTCTGCTTCTTTTTGTTGTTTGCACGAGCTTTCACATGCGTTGGGTCCACAAAAACTTCGGTTGGATCAACCAGCTTAAATTTATAGCATTCCATCAGGATAGGCGAAAAGATCTGTTTGAAAAGGTCTGTATCCTTGAAACGCCGGGGATAGTTCTTTCCGAAAGTTGAAAAGTGAGGAGCCTTATCCATCATATCCAATCCGAGAAACCATCGGTAGGCAACATTCACTTCAATCTCTTTGCAGGTCTGTCTCATACTTTTGATTCTATACAGATACTGGATAAAAAGGATTTTTATCAGCATGACCGGATCTATACTTGGGCGGCCGTTATTCTGGGAATACTTTCCGCAACAAGGTCAATATAAAGTTCCAATCAATTGCTTTATCAATGATTCTAAGCAGATGATTCTGAGGAACCATGTCATTCATACAGAGGAACTGTGCTTGTTCTCTTTTTTATCAGTATTCTGAGTCATCATAAGCAGAAGCACCACCTTATTTTTGATACTTCTATTATAAAGAAAAAAGAATTTGCTGCCTGATATCATACTAAAAGGTAGTGAAACAAAAACATGAATAAACGTCTTCTTTTTGATAAAATGTATAATTTACTTCCGTTTCCAGCTAAAAATGCAATATACCGTCTAAAAATGTATTTTCTATTGAAAAATTAATTGGTTGGAATGTATAATGCAAAACATGAAAGGAGCAGATTATGAATAAACTAGCCCATGGAATTGCAGTAAAATTAATAGAAAAGAATTTTCTGGATATCAATAAAAAGGACGAATACATATATGTTATTGAAACAAGTCTTGAAAAATTTCTATCATATATGTTCGTATTAGTTATTGCAGTTTTGACTGGAAGTTTAATCCAATCAATCATATTCCTAGTGCTTTTTGTCAACATTAGAGGGAAGACTGGAGGATTTCATATGAATACGTATGTTAAATGCCTTGTTTCGACCATAGCACTTTATCTGTTGCTTTCAAGTGTTGTTATCCCAGTATTGTTTAACTATTATACTGTTTCATATTTTATCTTTTGCTATTCAATATTATGCATTATATTCATTGCTACAATAAATCATCCAAATATGAATATGAGCGAAAGAGAATTTGAAGATGCCAAAAAAGTAGCGAGGTTAGTGGTATTTATACATTGGCTATTTATAAGCATTTTGTATATTACTCTGCCTAGAAACGATTATATTGTATATGCAATGTCTGCGGATATTCTATGTGCCATATTAATGATAGTGGCAAAAATCAAAAAACAGGAGGTAGTGTGATGGATGTGAAAAATATGTGCTTAAATTTTGTGAGCAAAAAAATTGAACATAGGGTAGAAAAAGAAGCGATTCAGTGGCCACCGGTTTGTCTAGGGTTAATATACCAGCCAGTAAGACCAAAATCATTTAGAAAAGAAAAAGTGGAAGATAATATTTAATACTGAATGAGAATACCTTTTGGTATTATTGAGGAAACTCATTGATACATAAAAGCTTGAGTTTAGTCGATTAATAATTTTAGAAGCTAGTGATGCAGGTACCTCGGTTCTAGTATTACTATTGTTAATTGCACTAACGGAGCACATATTATATTTATTGCGGAAAGCAGAAAGGAGATTTTTTATGGAGATTAAAAAAATCGAAGACACAAGTATGAATTTGGAAGTTAAAGGTCAGGGCTGCTGGAATGATTGTTATGTTGGAGGATATTGGTCAGGCAAAAAAAGCACATCGACTAATGGTTGCTCCTATTATGATGTACCCAATAGCGCACAGACAAATTTCTGGAGTTAATACATCATTAAATAAAGTTTAATGGTGTGTTAGGGAAGCCTCTATGATCTGCGAACAAGATTTATGAGGCTTCCTATATTTTAAAGGTGAAATATCATGAATAAAATTGCAGTCGTAGATTCTGGAATTGACGAAGATTTATATCCAGATAAGGTAACACAACACTTTGATTTTGTAGGGAAAAATGATGGGGAAAAAAATAAACATGGAAATTTATGCTGTTCTGCAATACTAAGAATTGAACCGGATGCCGAAATATATGATGTGAAAATATTAAACAAATTTAATTGCTGCTCAATCAAAACCTTATTGGAGGCATTGGAATACATTGAAAAAACGGACATTGATATTATAAATTTAAGCTTGGCTTCAAATACCATCAACAATTATTATAATGAGTATTTTCGTTTGATTAATCGCTTAAGTGAAAGTGGAAAAATTATCATTGCATCACTGTCCAATAATAGAACAAAATCTTATCCTGCAAGTTTAGAGAATGTTATTGGTGTAGATGGGAGTTTATTTATTAATGATAATACATATTGGTATAATAGTGAATTAGAAATACAATGTATTGCAGATGGTAAGCCGATATTTTTAAAAGCAGAAAATTCCAGATTTGAAATGTTTGGAGGAAATAGTAAAGCAACATCAATTTTTACTGGAATAGTATCTAAGTATTTGAGCAAAAGTATTGTGAAAGACTTTCATTCAATTCAGATAGGGTTGATGTCACAAGCTAAAAGAAATATGTGGAGTGAAAAAAGAGATGACTGTCCAAAATATTTAGTGAAATCATTTAATAAAGAAATACTTAGAGATTTATTAGCAATAATTAGAATTACTTTGGATATTCAAATAGAGGACAGAGAATTAATATGTGGAAAATATGAATATATACCAGGGCTAAATAGGATTAATACATCGTTTTTAATAAATAGGATAGAGAAACATTTTGGAATTCATTTTGATTATAGCAAAATAGATATATTTTGGTTTCGTTCAATTCAAAATCTGTACTATATGATAAATAAGGAGATAAATTCAAATCATGAAAAGAGAGAATTATAAAAATGCTGTAACATTTTATGGATTTATATTAAAAAAAAATAAACTTAAAATGGTTATAGCATTTTTCCTTTCTGTCTTGAAAATATGTATTACTTTGTTGTTACCAATTCTTTCAATGAGAATTCTTGATTCAGCAATACCGAGTCATAATTTTCGAGAAATTGTATTTATGGCAATAGGAATTTTAAGTTTTACTTTATGTCAGTCAGTTATTAGTTATATTTTAGAAACTATTTATGCAAAAATAGGAAAAGCTATTTACTTAGAATACCAAAAAAAAGTGTTGACACACTTTATCAGTCTATCAGGTGAATATTACAGCAACATGAAATTTGGCGAAGCATATAATACGATTTATGAGGACATAGAAAAAATACAAGGGCTGATTTCAGGAAATATTTTTCAATTTTTAATTGATGTAATTAGTTCTATTGGTGTGTTAATCATTTTGTTTTTTATGCAATGGGATTTAGCACTTCTGTTAGTAATTCTACTTCCGATTATTTACATTTGCCAAAGATACTTTCAATTTAAAGGACGAGAAATGGCATCTATTTTGCGAGAAAAAGATGGTGAATTAATTGGGATTTTAGGAGATGTAATTTCAAATATAATTCCGTTCCATTACAGTAGATGTAAAGCGTTTTTTATTAAGAAATATAGTAACTTTGTGAATAGGAGTAAAGACAGCGAAATTTCGTTGCAATTACTAAGTGTAAAAAATAGAGGCATATTAAACTTTTTAGCACAGCTATTTTCTATTGTTGTGATTGGATACGGTGGCATTAAAGTAATTTCTAATGATTTGACAATTGGAGCATTAATTGCATTTAATTTGTATGGGAATCAGATGGTATCTCCTATATTAAATATATCAGGGGTATTTATGAATTTACAGACTAATTTGGTGTCTTTGGATAGAGTCCAACAATTCCTAAAACTTCAGAGCATTGATTTAAAATGTGACGGATTAATTCTAGAGAACGTCGATGAAATTAAGATTAGTAATATGGATTTTTCTTATGGTGAAAGCAATATACTTAACAAATTCAACGCACGCTTTCTTCCAAACACAATCACAATGCTTGTTGGAGAAAGTGGATCAGGAAAATCTACTATTTTAAGTATTTTATACCGTTTTTGGAACTGTAAAGCAGGTAAACTGCTTATCAACCATGTAGAAATAAATAAATTTAGCGTCGAGAGTTTACGTGAGCAAATAACAATTGTTAGCCAAGATATGTATTTATTTAATGATACAATACGGAATAATTTGATTATGAATCAACAGAAGACAGATGAAGAATTATCATATGCTGTAAAGATAGCATGCTTCGATCAAATACTAGAACAATTGCCGAAAGGCTTGGATACTGTAGTTGGCGAGGGCGGTATAAGATTTTCAGGTGGTGAACGCCAGCGGATGTGTTTAACGAGAGCGTTACTAAGAAATACGCCCGTTTTAATTCTTGACGAAGCTACTTCTGCATTGGATCAGGTTACAGAGCAAAGAATATTAGAAAATATTAAAGCGAACATTAGTGGGAAAACTGTTATCATGATTACACATAGAATGGAGAACTGTAAATTAGCTGATAATATTATAGTTTTGAAAGATGGTACAGATATAGCATCAGGTAAACACGAAACACTTTTAATGTGCAATCAATATTACAGAAACCTGTATAACAGGAATTATATGGAATAAATTAATCAGACTTTATAGGCATTTGTAGCTGGTAGTTTAAAAATATGAGAAAGATAAATATGTCGATTGGGATTGGTAGAAAAGTTAATGGAGCGTTGCAAAGAGATGTGAGAGATAAGTAACGGTGGTTACCTCCAGGTTTCAATACCAGGAAAATCGAAGAGAGTCATATCTGATTTGAAGATAGCAATGACCTGATGAACAGTTTCTATACAGTTAACCGCTTCAAACAGTTTAAAGCGGTTAACCTTAAAGACATTCCGAATTTTATTGAAATCTTAGTGCTAGATGTTTCAATTTTACCAAAAACTTGTGAGGAGTTGTATTTTTTTATACAAAAAATCTATATTTATATGGAACTCAGAGTTTCGTAAACGCTATTAGAGATTATACAGTGAGGTGAATTTAAGTGTGGAAAATCGTAAAGTGTGATGTAAAAAGATTGTTAAAAAATCCTTTGTACTATATTGGTTTTTTGCTGATTGTTATAAATGTCTGGATGTGCTGTAAGGGGTATTTAGATATTCAATACTTTCAAGATGATTATAAACCGGTAGAATTCTCTACTGAGGAAAGAGTGGAATTAGATATAAATAAAGGGTTCATTCCGCCATCGGATGAAAGAGAACGGGTAGAAATAGGATTGAAAGAGTTTAAAGAGATGATGCTTAGCGATAATGTTATGTCTGTATCTGAGGTGGATTCAATAATTGATAAAATTCTTGAAGAAAATATGAGTGTAAAAGAGGCATTAAATTATTTGAATAAAGACAAAAATATCCACATTTCAAAAGATATATTTTCAGATAGCAAATGCTTGAAAGCGGCTACAGCAGATGAATTGAATGAATATATAAATGAAAAACTATCAAATTGTACTTATACTTCTTATTTTTCAAGAAAGTTTGTGGATTATTTTGGAATATATTTAATTATTTTAATTAGCATTGTTTTGATTTTTTTAACTATGTATGATTATTCAAAAAATACTTATGAACTACTTCATACAAAGGTATTATCAACGCCTAGGTATATTTTGGCTAAAGTATCTTCAGGGGTTTTGAGCATTATGGCTTTTGTGGTAATTATAGCAGTATTTTTTGATTGTATTGTCACTTGGCACGGAATACAACAGGGTTTTCATGTGAATTTTTTTGATTTATGGAAATATATATTACTTTTTACATTACCATCAGTATTATTTACAGTTTGCTTTAATATTTTTATAACATGCATATTAAAAAAAGCGATAATATCAATTCCTTTAATGATGCTACTCCTTTTATACGCCAATCAAGGTCTATTTGTATCAGGAGAGTATACTTATAAGCATCGTTTATTTCAAGTAACATCAAGATTTCCAGGATTGTTTTTTGAAACATCGACAGACAATATACTTTTTATTAATCAGATATTATTAATTATACTATCTGTTGTGATGATAATAGTTGCTTGTAAAGCGTGGGAGAGAAGGCGAATTCTATGAAAACAAACATAAAGCTAGCCCTGCCTAAATATATGGTAATTATTTCTATATTCTATATTATAGTAATAGCAATAATAAACCAGGAATTTGTAGCGAATTCAATTGGCAGTGATTTAGATGTTAAAATATCCTTTTTGTCAATCTTTATATTCTCTAATACAAGTTATTTAGAAAAAATACTTAATAATGAGGAAGTTTTTTATCTTTTGCCGGATAGACTGAAACGAAGAGAATTTATTAAAAGATTTATCGCGAAATATATTTTTATTTTTATTCTTTCTGAATTATGTTATGGTCTTTATTTTTGTAAAGATAGAGCATTTATTTTTATGAATAAAGAGCCTATGATATTATTTTTTGAATCATCTTTCTGTGTGTTATGCAGTATATTTTTTTGGGGAAGTGCTACATGTTTCATTGTTCATAAGGTTCATAATGCATGGATTGGAATAGGGTTGACAGGTGCTATATGGTTTTTACTTAACACAACTTTCAACATAGTTTTACGACAAAAGGTTCCTATATATTTCAATATTTATTCAAATATGGTAACTGATAAAAATGGTTATTTAGTTGATGGTTGGATATACGGTAAGATGTTCGAGGTAATATTAGGAGGTGCAATTTTTGTAGTAAACTTTGTTTTTATTTATAACAGTAAAAACGCAAGGAGGATATATTCATGCAATTAAAAATAAATAAAATCAGTAAAACATTTGAGAATGGTACAAAAGCTTTAGACAAAATAGACTTAGTAATTGAAAAAGGAATATTTGGTCTTTTGGGTCAAAATGGTGCCGGCAAAACTACATTAATGCGTATACTTACTACTATTTATGATGTATCAGAGGGGACTTTAAGCATGGATTCTACCGAATATTGTAAGACAAACTATTCTAAAATAAAGCAAAAAATCGGATATTTACCGCAGGAACTTGGGATGTATCCGAATTTGAGTGTACGTGAGTCACTTGAATATATTGGTGCTTTATCTGGTATTCCTTCTACTACTTTAAAAATGAGAATCAACAATCTTTTAGAGCAGACAAATATGAAAGATTATCAGAAAATGAAGAATAGACAACTGTCTGGAGGAATGAAAAGACGAGTGGGGTTGGTACAGGCTATGCTTACAAATCCAGAATTATTAATTGTGGATGAGCCGACAGCAGGAGTGGATCCTGAGGAGAGAATTAAAATCAGAAAAATGCTTTCTGATTTCGGAAAAGATCGTACTGTAATTTTTTCGACTCATGTAGTTGAAGACTTAGTGTCTATATCAAATAAGTTATGTGTTTTAAACAAAGGAAAAGTAAAATATTTAGGTTCTGTAGCTGACATGATTAAAATTGCAGATAAACATTGTTTTGAGTGTGATATAAAATTAGGTGAGGATATAAAATTAGAGGAATCAGGTATCTACATAGTAAATAAGTGTTATACAGAGTCAGGTATAAAAGTGAAATTCATTTCGAAAAATAAACCTGAATTCAATTGTACCTTTGTTAATCCAGAACTTGAAGATGCATATATTTATATTAATCATTTTTGAAAAATTGAAACTTAACAAGGAAAGGAAGATGAAAATGATGAATACATATCAACACAAAAAACTTTGTATTTCGCCAAATGCGGTTTTTGTGTTCTACAAAGAAAAGGTTGTAGCATTTAATAATACTTGCGGACAATGGATTCGTTTTTCTAAAGAATGTTTTGACTATTTGAAAAAGGCAGTATCTTTAGAGATGAATGGGATTCAATTTATAAATTGTTTTGAAAATGACAATGATAAAATATATATGAAAAAGTTATTGACTCAGCTTCATGATATTAAAGTACTTAATGCACCAACAGAAAAAATGAAAATAAACAATATATCAATTCTTATTACTGAAAGATGCAATCTGTTCTGTAAGCATTGTGCAGCGAATTCGAAAAAAATAAATGAAACTGTTGATATACCAACTGAAGAGATGTTGAATATACTGTCTAAAGTCATAAAATGTAAACCTGAAAGCATAACAATTTCTGGAGGTGAACCACTCGTTCGCAAGGATTTTAAAGATATAATCAACTTTATCAAAAATAATAGTGATATTAGTATAAATCTAATGACAAATGCTACATTGATTAATCAAGAATTAGCTGAATTTCTTGCAAATCATGTAGATGTTTTTGATATAAGTATGGACGGTTATGATGAGAAGAGTTGTGCTTTGATAAGAGGACATGGTGTATTTGATAAAGTAATTAGTGGAATAAAGTTATTACAAATGTATGGTGCAAAAAAAATCGCACTATCTATGGTTGATGTTCATCATAGTCCATATGAACAAAATATGTTCAAGAAACTTTGTAAAGAATTAGGGGTAGAACCTGTTGTCCGGATTCTTTCTGCTTCAGGACGTGCTAAAGAGAATCTTGATTATTTAGAAAATAAAACAGTTAGAAAAGGCATTAATCCATCTGATGATATTGCCGTATTTCCTGCAAAAAAAGAAATGGAAAATATGTTAAAAGCGTGTACGTGTAGAGCTGGAAGTCGATGTTTTACAATACAGTCAAATGGAGATATAGTTCCATGTGACGCGTTTTCATGTGAGAATATTGTAATTGGAAACATAAGGAACATTGAAAATTTATCAGATTTTATTCAGGCAGAAGAATATATGAGTAATGTAGGATTGGGATCTTTTCTAGATTATAGTCCATATGGAAATACCATATGCAAAGACTGTCCAGTACGTCATTTTTGCTTATCATGTCCTTTTCAAGTGTACGACTTTATAAAAAATCGTGGAACACTTGAGCAGTATTGTAGAATAAGAAAACCTTACTTTTATGAAATGATATGGGAGGAAGAAATTGAATAGTTTGAATTTTAATATATTTGTTTCGACTGTATGTAATTTGAAATGTAGTTATTGTTATGAAAGTATTGATGATACACATACACTTATGACTATAGAAACAGCAGATAAAGTTATTGAATTCATAATTGGTAAATTTTATAGATTAATGCCTAAAAAAATTTATATCACTTTTCATGGTGGTGAACCATTATTAGGTATTAATATCGTTAACTATATGATTGATGAATTTAATAGTAAAATTAGAGCAGAATTATATTATAGAATGACTACAAATGCTACTTTATATAAAAAGTCTATGCTTCCTACTCTACAAAAGATTCATGATCTTTCTATAAGCATAGATGGCGAAAAAAAAACACATGATGCAAATAGGATCTTTGCGGATGGAGGAGGAACTTTTGACATAGTAATTGCAAATTTGAAAACTCTTCTTGACGAAAAAATAGAATTAACCGCACGTCTTGTTATCACAAGTACAACTTATAAAGAGATATATGACAATTTTGTCTTTCTTGTAGAATGCGGTGTTAGAAAATTTAGTATGGAGCTTGATTTTACAACTTTTACATGGTCAGAAGAACAAATAAGGGAGTATATTATTTTGGCAAAAAAAATACTTGATAAAATAAATGAATTGCAAAAAGTAGACATTTTTATAGAAACAGGACTCTTACAAAACGGAATAAAGAAGCCCCAAAATTATTTATGTGATGGAGGTATTGGGACATTTAGTATTTTAGCTTCTGGAGCTGTCTATCCTTGCACTATAGCAGTTAATAATAAAAGGTTTTGTATGGGAACAGTTTTTGGAGAAATTAATAACGGTATTGTGGATGAGATACAGGAGATGGGAAGTAAATCAATCAGTAAGTGTGAAGGTTGTGGTAGATATGATTATTGTATTTCTACAAGATGCCGGATAGTAAATAAAGTTTTATTCGGAGATTACTTAGAGCCTTCACCTATTAACTGTGTCATACAGAGAATTAGTATGGAATTGAGCAAATATGCATTGAAAAAGTCATATAAAATATGGCATACAAACAGAAATGTGTAATTAGAGAAAGAGCTATATATTTCCCAACAGCCGTTCTTTCTTTGACATAGTAGGGTTGTCCAATATAATCACTAGTTTTTATAGAATCTATTGTTCGGGAAACTTTCGTGTTGCTATTAAGTGAATAGTAATAAAGACTGGCTTGGTTTTGCATTTTCCTTAATTTCTACATTGATGTATTCTGGTGGTTCCTGCAGTACTGACTAGTCAATTTCTAGAGATTTTTTACATCCAGTATTCGTTGGTTTGAAGAGCAGCAGAATAAAAGATTTTCGCCGTTTCAATTACCGTACAGCAGAAAAAGTATACAAAGAATTCATGCTGTATGCACTTGGAAGGAATATAAATAAATACCATCATTTTCTTCGTGATAAGATCAAAAAATTTAAGGGAAAAACCGAAGAAAAGGATGCTTAGAAAAAGAGTGCTTTCAAAAATGCAGTCAATGGGTTTTCTTCCCTAAAATACATATAGAAAAGAAAAAATACGAATCTCACAAAGAAGCTCAAGTGTTAAAAATACTGATTTCTGAATATTCTGGATGGTGTTCCATCAGCTGTCCAGCTATATGGAAATCACTTTTTAGATCCGCTTTTGTGCATACCTAATTATAATTTCCGTTGTGACATTGGTAAAGACTGCTACGCACCGCAGATGTGGCAAGGTCTTGACCAATATCCCAGCAGAAATGGATAGGTTATCAAGCACAAAATAGGTGATTTCCGAGTACCGGAACTCTGATTTCCAGTTTTTGGGATTTGTGATTTCTCAACACAAGAATATCCAATTTCTGCGGGAGATTCGGATTTTAAGATTTAGAGCCTAAAAATCGGTATTAACCGATTGCCCCTTTTGTATTTAAAGATTGTTACCGTATCGGTATAGAAAGAAGAGGATAGAAACCTGACAGTTGCTTGGCAGATAACAGACAGTCTTCTGACAGATAGGTTTTGTATACTGCTCCTTTACGCAAAATAAATTTTGCACCAGAGATAAAGGAGTAGTGCATGTGCCAGCAAGAACTACAAAAGATAACGTAACTTCATATCGAGCGTTGGGTGGTGTCGTAATTCAAAAAAGGATTGCGGCATCTTTCTTTTTGTGGAAAAAAATTCAGGCAGCACACTTTCTTTCGTGTGTAAATGCAAGATCACCGCCACTCCGATTTGATTTAAAAAAATTCAGATCGGAGGTAAAGAAAGGTGACATTTCATAAAGCAAAAGAAGAATATAAATGGAAACAGTGGAAGGAACAGGAAGAAAAGATTTTAAGGGAATCCGGAGTCAGTGAAGAGGTAATCCAAAGGATCCGAGAATTGGACTGGCAGGATTTTAATGCGGATCGAAGGTTTTGGGAACATTTTTCTTCCAACCAGGAAGAACTATATACGCAAAAGAAGGAAGAAGAATCTTCGGTTGTACTGAGTATCCAACAGCTGCTTGACAGTATTGAGAACGAACAGCTCTTACATATTTTGCTAGAAACGGATAAGAAAACATTGCAGATTTTACTCCTGAAGATGTGGGGGTTCTCTGTTCGTGAGATTGCAGGTCAGATGGGGCTGCCGGAAAAGACCATTTATACACGGATGGAGCGATTAAAGAAAAAAATAAAAAAAGTTTTAAAGAAGTGAAGAAAAATGGGGAATCTCATCGGCTCTATATATGAAAGGGGTAATTGCCCCTAAGTTCCTTGATAACCGCATACCAGCATTACAGGTACGTTCCCAAAGATAGAAGCGTGACAGCGTAAGCGCCAGGACGGATGGGAACAAGCACTACAGGATTTTTATGGAACTGTTTGGTCAGAGACTATGACGGATAGTTTTATAGAAGGACTGTTAGTGTTTGTTCCCATTCCGAGCGAATCCTTACAGCTGTGAATAGACTTTCGCAGGTCTTTCGCCAGGATCATCAGCGGGGGATAATGATACGAATTTCTTCCAACAAGGAAGAGGATGGACTCCAAGTTGTAATCAGCAAGACTTTCAGGAAATCTGCGAGCGGTGCGAAGCGAAGCATCCGCCTGTAATGTTCCCTGCCATAGAGATGGTGGGCAGCCGGGGAGTCGAGGACAAATACGGTGCCAAAGAAAAGAAGAAACGATAAGAAATCAAAAAAGAGTGTGTCGTTGATATCAGATACATGCGGCTGTGGGAAAGTGCCACAGCCGTATTCTTGTGGTATTAACGCCATGCGGAAAGAAGTACTATGTTTTATAAAGTTGAATATCAAAAAAGAGCGCACCAGGAAGTGGAAAAGATCTTCCGGGTGTTATTTCCTGAACAGGGACTGGCAGTCCGGGAAGAGCAGATCCGTCTATGCCATGAAATGCTGGATACTCTGCTGGGAGAAGAGATTGCCTTGTGTGATGCAGGGGTGGGAATTGGAAAGACGTATGCCTATCTGGTAGCTTGCGTACTATTGCGGAAGTATTCCATGTTGACAGGGAGGGGAAATCCGTTGGAGCAGCGTCCAGTGGTGGTATCTACTTCCAGCATCGCATTGCAGAAAGCCATATTAACAGAATATATTCCATTTTTATCCAGGGTGCTGCTGAAACAAGGCATAATCCAGTCTCCTCTTCGGGCAGTCGTGCGAAAAGGGAAGGAACACTTTGTCTGTGACAACAGGCTGGAACAACGGATTGAAGCAATTCGCCATAAGCAGAAGAACGCTACACAGAAAGAAGCGTTACTGTCCTTGAAAAAGCAGTATGATATGGATACCGTAAAGGATTTGAGCGGGTTTGACAGAAGGCTGGTTTGTGTGCCGAAGTTCTGTCCAAGGGAGTGTCCAGGCAGGCAGATGTGCCGCTATCAGAGATATCTGGAAGAATCCAGGAAACAGGATGTGTTCATTCAAATCTGTAATCACAATTATTTACTGGCAGATGCATATCACAGAGCAGAAGGATACAAACCGTTATTGTCTGATTATCGGACATTGATTGTAGACGAAGCCCATAAGTTACCGGAAGCGGCAAGGCAGATGTTTGGAAGAAATCTGTGTATAGATGATATAAAGGAAATAGCATATTATCTGGAACGGGAACATCAGAAAGAAGAGGCAAAAATTTTGAGGACAGTCATGCGTGATGCATTGCGTGTTGTTGGAGAAGAACATCGGATTGGAAAAGGAATTCGGGAAACATTCCGCAATACGACAAATAGTGTGGTTACTTTGTGGGAAGGCGTAGAGATACTGGAATTCCTTTTAGAAAAGTTGGAGCGAAGTGTTCCAAAGTGGATACGGAACCGGCTGGAAGAGGTAAAGGATGTGCTGGAGTGTTTTTGTAGTAGTGATGAGAAATATGTTCGTTATCTGTATTTGGACAAAGAACAGCTTCCCATTTTGTGCGCAGCCAGCCGGGAAATCCCAGGACTGCTTCGGAAGATGTTATGGGACAGGGAAGAAGGAATGTCTGCCATTTTAACCAGCGGAACGCTGAAAGCCGGAACAGGATTTTTACGCACCCGGCAGATTACCGGGCTGGAAGAACGGATAGGAGTGCAGGAGTATGTGGCAGAGTCCCCATTTTCCTACGAAAAGAATTGTCTGCTATACCTGCCCAAAACGCTGGTGTATTGCAGGAGAGGAAGCCGGGAAGAGGCCGTGATGGTAGCAAACCACATCCATTCCTTGATCTGTTCTACTTACGGGCATACGCTGGTACTGTTTACTTCTTATACACTAATGGGAAGTGTGTATCAGATTTTAAGAGACAGCCTGCCTTTTCCCATGGTGGAAGTATGGAGGCACTCCCAAGAGGAAATCCTGCGGTTTAAGACGATGGAGAATGGAGTGTTGTTTGCAGCCGGTTCCTGCTGGGAAGGGGTGGACTTTCCGGGAGATATGGTGTCTTCCCTTATTATTGTGAAACTGCCCTTTGCAGTCCCAGATCCTATTAGTGAAGCAGAGAAAGAAACGTATGACTCTTTGGAAGCCTATATTCAGTCTATCATTGTGCCGGATATGCAGAAGAAACTGCGGCAGGGATTTGGAAGAGCCATTCGCACAGAAACTGATACTTGCGTGGTATCTATTTTAGATATCCGGGCAGTGAAAGGCGGTAAGTATCACGAAGAAGTAATGTGTGCGCTTCCGTCCTGTCCGATAGCAGAAGAATTGGGAGAAGTACGGGATTTTATCCGCAGCCGGAAAGGTGTGGAGTATTATCTGTAGTAGGAAAAAGTTTCTTTCCAGACTTGTTGGTTGTGCTTCTTTTTCAGACATTTTTAAGGAAAAAGTTTAGTACAATTTTCTGGCCGGTTTTGGAGAGATTGTTGGTATTGCTGAATAGCTATTTGAGCATGAAGTGGGTATAATGTGTATAGCGTTAAAGAATTGGAAGGAGGTGCTGAGATGGCCAAATATATAATGGATATGCAGATTGATAAAAAGGAAGAATTTTATTTTATCCGGGAAAAAGAGAGTCATGATATTGTATATTTACCTTCCAAGTATTTAATGCATAAGAAACGGTCAAAGTTATCACCGAATACCATACGAAGGAGTGCCTTCATATTATCCTATTATTTAAACTTTATGGATGAACTGGAATTGCATTTGGATGATATCTATCAGATGAATTACATGGAACAGCATGAACATTTTACAGATTTTCTGATTTGGTTACAAGCAGGTGAGCATAGTCGGGAAGATTACTCAAAGCTTCCAAACAATGAAACATGCAATGCATACTTAAAAGAGGTATTCCGGTTCTATACTTTTATGGAACAGGAAAGCAAACAGTCAGAAAGTTTGAAGGTGCTGTCAGATGCACAGATGATTGTAAGAAATTCGATAGGTCTCAAAAGGGTGCTGAACCGAAAGAGCTTTCGAGGGTATTTAAAAGAAAAAGGACATCAAGGAAAAACCATTGAGCAGGACAAGATTGTAGGCTTGTTGCAGGAATGTGCAAACAGCCGCGATCAGGTTCTGCTTTTATTATTAGCAGAAACGGGATTTCGCATAGGGGAACTCTTAGGCGTCCGATATGCAGAAGATATAGATTACGAGAAACATATCATTTATGTCAACTTCCGAGAAGATAATGAAAATAGGGCAAGGGCAAAAAATGCAGAGTTCCGCAGAGCAAAAATCAGTGATGCAACCTTTGATATTTTAATGTTCTATATAGAAGATTACAAAGAATTGATCTTAGGGCAGGAATACCTGTTTATCAATGTCTCAGGTGACTATGTCGGACAACCCTTTAAAGGGAGTGGAGTATATGCAATGCTGCGCAGGCTGGAAAGAAAGACTGGAATTAAAGCATCACCTCATATGCTTCGACACTATTTCGCAAATGCAAGACGAAAAGATGGCTGGAAATTAGAAATGATCAGCCAGGCACTCGGACATCGGAATATCGAAACGACCATGAAATATCTGAACATAGCAGAGGATGAACTAATAGAAGTCAGCGATGCATTTTACAATAAGCATCAGGCAATGTATGGAGTTCAGAATTTGTTATAAAAAAGAGGAGGCGATCAAGTGTCTGCAATTCGATTGCTGCAAGCGGAACGCCAAGAAGAGATACAACATCTTCACAAGCAGCTTATGTCAGGCGGAATATTGCAGAGAGAATTATGGGAAGAAGCAGAGAAATTCCTTATCCAAAGAGAAATCTATGATGTGATTTTAGCAGAAGAACAAGATTTGCGGGAATACAAACAAAGTTTGTTGGCTAATAGGAATTATACGAAAAAGCAGGTGAAAGAGCAGTCATCCGCATTACGGAAGATACAGAAGTATTGGATAGAAGCAGAATATGGAGAGCTGCTCTTAGAAATCCGAGAAAGCCAAGTGTCAGATGGAGCATTGAAGGGAAACATCAGACGGTTTCTAATCCGGCAGGGAATACATCATATCAAAGAGATTGATTATACAGTACGGAGCCGGTATGAAGCAGAACTGCAAAAGATGTGGGATGAAGCGAATGTGATGAAATATTTAAAGGTATTCGACCATATCAAGCAGTACAGTGTCCAAAAAGAAATGGAAAGTCTTTCGGGGAGAATGGAACACCGCAGAAAGTACCAAGCGCAGATCATCTTCCTACCATACCTACCAGATTTAGAACTGGTTAAGGATTTTGAATATGTCCGAGATAAACAGGAACTGGTGTGGGATTTTTCAAGAAAAGCATCTGAAAAATTAAAAAGGCAGGTTTTCCTACTATTAAATTACATCCTGGACAATTTACATCGGGATAATCCAAAAGAGAGAAGAGTCCGCTATTTACTGCCATTACACTGGTTATATGATTTTTGTGTGGCGGAAGAGATTGAAGATCTGGAAGGATTGGAATTAGAACAAATCCAGCGACTTGAGAAAATTGTGGAACAGAAGGTAGTCAATGTGAAAAACTCTATGCAGATCATTGATAACAGCCGGAAAATCTTGTTTTTAGAAGCACCGGAAATTCATTGGCATGCCAATGTGTGGTATATGGAACGATTTCACCTGTCAGAAGATCGGCTTAACCCAAGTAATCCGGTACAGCGACTGAGTTTTATAGAAGTTGCTAACAAAAAGAATAGGGAGCTGTTACAGGAATATGCAAAATATCATGTAGGAATTGGTGGATTGACGATAGCGAATATCCGAGGACAACTATATGAAATAAAAAGACTTCTGGAATATTTTAAGGAAGAAGAATCCATCTGTCGAGTAGATGAAAATCAATTGGAAACTTATTTTCGGGAGCTGGAAGATAAGGATACCAAAGATGACACATTCAATAAAAGAATTGTGCATTATTTGAAATTTTATCAGTTTTTAACTGTCCGAGGATATATGAAGGAGATACCTTTTAAACCGGAGTATTATCTGAAAAAAACGTATCCGGAACATCATGACAGAACGGTGGAAGAACAAGTTTATATGGAAATTCTGCATAAACTGTATGCATTTCCACTGGTCTCAAGGTTGATATTTTTACATTTATGGTGTACCGGACTGAGAATCAGTGAAGTGTGTACGTTAAAAGGAGATGCTTATTACTGGGATGGAGAAGATGCATGGCTAAAAGTTTATCAGATCAAGATGAAGGCAGATAAAATGATACCGATACCGCTTGTGATGTATAGAATCATGCGTAAGTATATTGAACAGGAACATATTCGTCCGAAAGACTACATCTTTAAAGGAAAGAATGGTGGAGCATACCGTATAGGAACATTCCGACAGGAATTTCAGCAGCACTGTGATAAGAATGGGATTGCGGATGGAGATTATATTTTCAAATCCCATGATTATAGACATACGTTGGCAACTCAATTTTATGATGAGGATGTTTCTATACAGACAATCCGAGATTATTTAGGACATTTTTCGGAAGAGATGACAAAACAGTATGTGGACTTCATGCCAAAGAGAATTGAAAAAGCAAGTGATACATACTTTAAGAAACCGGAAAATGATTTGGCTTCTACCATTAAAGTTAAGAAGCGTGGTGACAGAAAATGAAAAAAAGAATTTACATATATGAGATGGATTGCTACAAGGCAGCATCCGAAGATCAGTTGCAGAGAATGCGTATCAGTCCGGTACGATATTTTAATTTGGAAGGGTTGCCATCCGAAGAACTTGCCGAAAAGTTGGAAGAATTTATATGGGAAAGAGGGAAAATGCTCGCTCCGTCCAGTATGGCAAGTGAAGTGACCTATTATAATAATATTCGGGAATTTCTGATTGATCGGAAAATACAAAGCCTAGATTCCAGAGAAGAAGAAAAAATCATCCTTATGCTAAAAGGTTGGATGTTGGAACGAGGATATGCTTTATCAAGCAAAAAATACCGGCCAGCATATGACAAGGTAGGGATTGAAAGTCCTGGTATTGTGAGGCATATGAAAAAAATCTTGAAGTTTCTGGAAGAAGATGATGACAGGGACGAACAAGAAAAAGACATCTGGACTCTTAAAAATTTCGATTTTCCTATTCAAGGAAATCCAATTTTGAATACAGAAACGATTAACTTTACTAAAATTATACAGCCAGATATCCGGGAAGAAGTAAAAAAAGTAATTTTTATGCATTTGAAGTATTCCCCATTAGGAACGATTCACAGTGAAATGACTGCAGTAAAGAGGTTCTCAAAATTTCTTAAAAGAAAATATTTGGACATTCAATCGTTGCAGGAGCTGGAACGGATGCATATAGAAGAATATTTGATATATCTTCAAACGGAAGCACATGACCGGAAAAATTACAGATCTGATCTATATGCACTACGAAGGGTAATAGAAGATGTTGGAAATTTATATGAACGACAGTACATGAGTGAATTATTTCTGAGTAATGATTTTCCAAGTACCCCAAGGCATGTATTCAAATTTTATTCAGATGCGGAAATCAAAAGACTGAACGAACACATTTTTAAAATGGATGAGCAGATATGCAGGGCATTGATTATCCACCAGTTGCTGGGGACGAGGATTTCAGACACGCTGACATTAAAAACGGATTGCTTAAGCATGCGGAGTAACCGATATTTTATAAGAATTGACCAGGTGAAGTCGGTTACCTATGAAAAGTCTATCAGCGAAGAAGTGGCACAACTGATTATGAAAGCAATTGATTATACAAAGGAACGGTATGGAGAAACAACTTATATTTTTGTAAAAAAAGATGATCCAACTAGGCCTTATCAATATGGCATGATTCAAAATCAGATTATGAAAATGATACGCCAAGAAGATATCCGGGATGATAATGGTGAATTTCTGAAGTTTGGAACTCATATCTTTAGACACTGCTATGGAAAGAAATTGACAGAAATGCATGTGGATGACTGGATGATAGCCAAGTTACTGGGGCATACCTCCATATATTCGGTACACCATTATCGGAAAATAGGAAATAAACTGATGGCGGATGAAACGAGAGCTGCAAGAGAAAAAATGGATATGATCCTATTAGATATCATAGAAGGATGGGATGATTATGAAATATGATAAGATGGTAGCGATTACGCAGGCTGAGAGTCAGAGGAAGATGAATATTGCAAAAAATACAATATCTGATATGCTAAAAAATATGGAAAGAATTACCGTAGCAGAGTTGGTAAAAAGAACAGGACTTTCCAGAGGATTTTTTTATAAAAATGAGCTTATCAGAAGAGAAATGGATGATGCAATACACAGACAGGAAGCAATTTTTAAAAATAGACATCCGGTTACAATGGACAGAAAACTTGAAAATTCAGTAATTGATTTGAAAATTGAATTGTTAAAAGCCAAAGCAGAGAACGAAAAATTATCGGAACAAAATCAAGAGTTGATTCAGAAGAATGAACAGCTTTGTCAGCAGGTGGATAAACTTCAAAAGCAGATTTGGAAAAAACAAATTTCATTATTGAAGCGATTATAAAAGGGAGAAGATAAGTATGAAATATGATAAAATCGTTGCAATAAATAAGGAAAAGAGTAAAGAAAAAGCAGAGATTGCTATAAATGAAATTGAAAAAATGTATCAAAGAAAAGAGCGAATTTCTGTAACAGCCTTAGCAAAAAATACGGGATTTGCAAAAAGTTTTTTTTACAGAAATCCAGAGGTTAGAAAGGCTTTAGATGACGCATTACTTCAGCAGGGAGAATGCTATAACCCTAAGAAAGTTATATTTGACAGAGCCTTGGAAGAAACAAATAACAATTTGAAAAGTGCAGTTATGAGATTAAAGAAACAAGTTGCAGAATTAGAAAAAAAAAAGAGTAGACTAGAGAAGAAAGTAGAAGAATTAACAAGAGAATTGGAGAAACAGAAAAAATAAAAATTTAATAGGAAAGATAGCAGACAGCGGATTATGTGTGAAACATACATCGGCTGTTTTGCTTTATATAGAAAATTATTCAGGCGTTGGGAAATTTAACCTAATACACGATATGCACAGTTTTTGTAGGAAATAGTTGGAGAAAAAGACAGAAACTACTCGGTGACGCTGATGATAAAGCCAGTGTTTATAAGGGGTATAGGACAAGGAGCTAAATTTATGGTGGTTATCATTGCACTCGTCTTGATATTTAAAACACAGCTGACGACGCTGGTCAACGATATTTTTGAAAAGATCACAAGTGAAAGTGCGGGAATCTAACGTGGAAAAAGGGGAGATCACAGCATTTTTAAGCCTGATATTTGTACTGATGATCTCATTTGTAACAGCAATTCTGGAAAGTGCATCTGTTCAGGCAGAGAAAAATCAGGCAAGGCTGGATATGGATCGTGCGGTGTATTCGGTATTTGGAGAATATCAGAAAGAATTATTGGAAGAGTATGGAATCTTTGCGGTGGAGGGAAGTTATGAAACCGGTAATTTCTCAGAGAAACAGCTGATCGACAGAATGCACTATTATGGAGCGTCAGGAATCTGGCCGGAAGTAGAAGGGATTCAATTTCTCACAGATCAAAACGGACAGGCATTTCGGGAAGGCGCTGTCAAATATATGGAAGATCTGTATGGGATTTCGATTATTCAAGGATTGGGGGCTCTGGCAGAAAAGTGGGAACAGCAGGAAATTACCGGGGAACAGACAAAGGATGAGAGCAATCAGAGTCTGGAAGAACTGGATGATATGTTGAATCAGAATCAGAGCTCTCTTCCGATGGAAAATAATCCGCTTCCCCACATTGAACAGTTGAAAAAGTCGGGTCTGATCAGCCTGGTATTTCCGAAAGAAAAGCAGGTTTCCCAAAAGCAGATTCGAGGGGAAGAACAGGCTTCCTCCCGGGCGCTGCGGGTCGGGAGGGGGACATTTCCGGTCAGAAGTGATGTGGATGAGGTTACAAAAAAGCTGTTATTTCATGAGTACGTTCTTAAAAAATTCGGAAATGCTGTGGAAGAAGAAAAAGAAAAACGATCGCTTGCCTATGAAGTGGAATATCTTCTGGAGGGAAAGACATCTGATCAGGAAAATCTGGAGGCGGTGCTGAACAAGCTGCTTTTGATCCGGATGGGGCTGAATTTTGTATATCTGCAGACGGATACAGCAAAACAGGCGGAGGCAGGAGCTATGGCATTGGCGCTTGCAACGGCAGTAGCGCTTCCGATGCTGGAGCCTGTAGTCAAACAGGTATTGCTGGCAGCGTGGGCATTCGGGGAAAGTGTCATGGATTTACGTTCTCTGATGTCCGGAAAACGCGTTGCTCTGGTAAAAACAGCAGAGAACTGGCAGCTGTCGCTCTCTTCCCTGATGAAGCTGGGAACCAGTGAAGATACACAGGAAGGGGCTGATGTAACAGATGGATGGGATTACAAAAGTTATCTGAGAATGCTGTTGTTTTTAGAAAATGGAGATCATCTTACCATGCGTACGCTGGATCGGGTGGAGCAAAATCTGATCTATGAAAAAGGACTTGCCTTTTTTCGTGCAGATGCATGTGTAACAAAGCTCAGACTGCAAAACCTTGTTCAGATCAGAAACGGGTTATCTTATGAATTTCCACTCTATTTCGGATATGAATAAACAACTCCCGCACCCGGCACAGGTGCCCGGATCTACTGCCGAAACGTCCCCTCTGGCAGAGACACTCACAAATTTTAAAGAAAGGAAAAATGATGACACAATCAAATCAAAAACCATCCAATAAGAATCTAAAACGGGCATCTGTGCCGGGGGCGGGAGGAAGTATTACTGTAGAAGCAGCGCTTAGCGTACCGATTTTCTTTTTTGCAGTAATATGTCTGATTTATTTTATCGAAATTCATAATGTGCAGACAACCATTCGGGCAGCAGCAGTTCATGCGGCCAAGATCTGTACGGAAGATACAGCACTTGTTCCGGTCTTAAATACATCGAAGCTGGAATCGGAAATTGTCAGGAGCATTGGAGCAAAGCGTCTGGAGAACAGTATTGTGAGCGGTGGAAGTAAAGGGATACAATGTGCGGGATCATATTGTAATCCCAATGGGAATGAGCTGAATGTTGTTGTACGATACCAAATCCGGCTTCCGTTTTTACAGTTTGGAAATCTGTCTGCAGAATATAAGGAAGAAATGAAATTCAGCAGTTGGAACGGATTTCAGAAAAAAGGTCTGGAGTCAGGAGATGAACAGATCGTCTATATTACAAAAACAGGGCTGGTTTATCATGAAGATTATCAGTGTACGTATCTGCAGCTTTCTGTCAGGTTTATCCCTTATGCAGACCTGGACGGAATTCGGAACGAAGACGGCGGAAGATATTATAAATGTGACAAATGTGTCCATGGAAGTGCAATGGCAGGAGTTTATATTACAAATACAGGGGGCAAGTATCACAACTCACTCACATGCAGCGGTCTGAACCGGACGATTTATGCGGTTCAGAAATCAAGGGTGATAGGAAGAGGGAGATGTTCACGATGTACGAAATAGGAGAAATTTGTTTTGGAGGATATTTATGTGTTGTTTCCATGTGGGATATCAGAAAAAGAGAAATACCGGTCTGGCTTATTGCGGCAGGTGGGATTTTTTCGGCAAGTCTTGGATATTTTCATGGAAAAATTCCACTGCTGCTAATGGTCACAGGCGCGCTTGTGGGCGGTGTGTTTCTTCTGGTCAGCAGAGTGACACAGGAGGCTTTCGGATATGGTGACAGTCTGATGATCGCGGTGACGGGTGTGTATCTCGGGTTTTGGAATGTGTTGTATCTCCTTGTCTGGGCATATGTTCTGGCAGCAGTGTTTGCAGGATACGTGCTGATCAGGAAAGGTTTTCAAAAAGATGCGGCATTTCCGTTTGTTCCGTTTTTACTGGCTGCGTATATAGGGATCGTCTGTCTGGGAGGGATATAAATGAGGTGTGTAAAAGGGAGTACCACAGTTGAAATGGCATATGTGATGCCGTTGATTTTTCTGGTATTTCTGATTATTGTCCGTACGACATTTTATTATCATGATAAAAGTATTTTAGACGGGATGGCATATGAAGCAGTTACGACAGCGGTTCAGACGGCACGGAATCCAAAAGCGAAAGAAGCGGATGTGGAGACGTTTTGCAGGGAACGGATCAGGGGGAAACTTATTTATTTTTCTATGCCGGAGGTGTCTGTGAATGTGACAGATGATGAGGCAGAGACGACAATTTCCGCGACCAGAGGGAAGATGTGTATCCGGGTAACAAGACAGGTAAAAATCCCGCATCCGGAGAAAAAGATCCGTTTGAAGAAAAAACTGGAAACAATAAAATAGGAGAAGTTGGAAGTGAATACAAAATATGAAAAAGAATTAAACAGAATCTGTCTGCATATTCATGTACCGGAGATTTATGAGGAAGATTATCAGATGCCGATGCTGAGAGCAAATAAAATTCCGGGCATTCTGGAAGTAAACGGCTGCGGAATCGATGGAGAGAGCCGGTATACATATGAAATCACAGGATTAGTTTCCATGGCGGTTTTATTTGAAAACAAGCAGGTTCAAAAAGGGGATATTGAGCAGTTTATCTATTGTCTTCTGGAGAGTATTTCGCAGCTGCAAAAGTATATGCTGCATCCGGGCTGTCTGTTGTTAGAACCGGAATATGTTTTTTGCAGAAAACAGAAATATTTCTTTTGCTATCTGCCTGGAGGAAAACAGGAGCTCTGTGAATCATTTCACCGAATGACAGAGTATTTTGTAGAAAAGCTGGATTATGAAGATGAGAAGGGGATCACGCTTGCTTATGAGCTGCATAAAGCAACACTTGAGGAGAACTATGATCTGGATGCCATTATGCAGGAATACCGTACAGAATGTGAAGAAGCAGAAGAGGAGGATGAGCCGGATACAGAGGAAGCGTGGGAAGAAGAGGAAATTTCTGATTCTCTGTTTACGTTGGATACGGAAGAGGAATATAAACCAGCAAAGGATACGGAGGTCATCCGGGAATCCGGCGGTGTATGGAGTGCCTGGAAAAAAGCGGCGCATAAAATCAGCAGAGGGAGACTTGGAAGATGGGGAAGCTGGGATGATCTGATATTGGAAACAGATGGACAAGATGAATCCACTCACTTATAATAACTGTATTAAATTGCGCCTGATGAAGGGCGCGGAAAAGAGGGATTCAAATTGCAGAAAAGCAAACAGACAGTCTGTACAGCGGCATTGATCGTGATCAATATGGGAATCTTTTTTCTATTGTCATTTCTGGGCAACCCGGAAAATGCGGTATTTATGATAAAATACGGAGCCATGTACCCACCGTTGATTTTTGAAGATGCCCAGTATTATCGGTTGATAACCTGCATTTTTTTACATTTTGGGATCGATCATCTGATGAATAACATGGTAATGCTCGGTGCATTGGGGTGGAATCTGGAGAAGGAGATTGGCAGTTTTAAATTTTTGCTGATTTATTTTGTGAGCGGAATCGGGGCAAATCTGATCTCTCTTGCCATGGATTTTTACACTGGAAATCTGGCAGTCTCAGCGGGTGCATCCGGAGCAATTTTTGGATTGCTCGGGGCACTTCTTTGGGTTGTGATTCGTAACAGAGGAAAGGTCGGAAGGCTCACCGGAAGAGGGATGCTGTTTATGGTACTGTTAAGTCTTTATTTTGGCTTTACCAGTACAGGTGTAGACAATGCGGCCCATGTGGGCGGGCTGATCTGTGGATTTCTGACAGCCGTGCTTTGGTATCACGGAAGGAACGTGCTTAGACAGGAAGTGTAACGGTAAATGTAGTGGATTCCTGCGGAGTGGAAACAGCAGTGAGAGTTCCTTCGTGAGCCTCTGCGATCTTGCGGGAGAATGCCAGTCCAAGTCCGGTTCCGCCCTGTTTGTAGGTGACAAATGGCTGGAAGATACATTCCATCTGCTCCGGAGTGATTCCGCAGCCGGTATCGGTACAGGTGATGGTAATGATATCTCCGCTGCGGGAAGCTGCCAGATGGATGGAGCCTTGTTCGGTGATGGCTTCCTCTGCATTTTTCAGCAGGTTCAGGACAAGTTCCTGCAGTTTGATCTTGTCTCCGGTAAATTCACCGAGAGAGTCGGAGATGCAAGAGGAAAATTCAATATCTGCTTCATTTGTGTCCAGCGAGATTGCAAAAGAGATTGCAACGTTTTTCAAAAGCTGTTCTATAGAGAAGACAGAATAATACAATTCATTGCTGCTGTTAAAGGCAGAAAGCTCTTCTAAAAGCTGAATAATAAAATCGACGTCACCCATTACCTGACTCCAGTGTGGAATGTCTTTGAGCTCCGGATTTTGTTTTTCCATTACCTGCAGAGCAGAGGAAACAAGAGTAAGGGGATTGCGAATCTCATGTGAGATCGTGGAAATTGTATTTCGGTGATTGCGCAGAAGCTGCGGGATGATCTGCCGTGCATCTTCATTATTGCTCATCAATTTGTTCATTTTATTAATATCGATATTGTATAGCATAGTTATGTCCTCCAAAGTAGTTCTGTTTAAGTGTAGTCTATCATGCGAAAAAGGAGGGTTCAATAAAATAAGTATGACAAAATTCGACAAAAAAGGTGATTTCTGTAAGTAAAATATTCTTCTATTTTCTGGAAAAATGTTTTATACTACAAGTAAACAAAAAAGGAGATGCTTAGATAATGAAAGATGATAACTGTATTTTTTGCAAACTGGCATCAGGTGAGATTCCTTCAGCAACTATTTATGAAGATGCTGATTTTCGCGTGATTCTGGATTTGAGTCCGGCGTCAAAAGGACATGCACTGATCATACCAAAAGAACATTACCGCAATTTATATGATCTGGATGATGAACTGGCAGCAAAAGCGCTGGTGCTGGCAAAAAAGATGATCTGTAAGATGAAAGATATTCTTGGATGTGACGGATATAATATTGTTCAGAATAATGAAGAACCGGCAGGACAGACGGTATTTCATTTTCATATGCATTTGATACCGCGTTATGAAGGAGATCAGGTTGGTCTTGGCTGGAAGATGGGTGAACTGACAGAAGCGGACAAGGAAGAGATTCTGAATAAAATCAAGTAATTACTGGAGAAAACATGTTGACGGATAAACAAGATTATGAAGAGATATACCAAAAATACAAAAATCTCGTTATGAAGGCAGCATATAAATATTCAGGGAATTACGATATTGCAGAAGATATTACACAGAGTACATTTCTGCAATTATATATGTATATCGATGAATTGAAAGATATCAATATCAAAGCTTGGATGTATACGACTGCAAAGCATATGGCGTTGAATTATAACAAGAAAGCAGAAAGAGAAGTTCTCTCGGAAACAGGGGAAGATCCTGCTATTTTAGATTTGGAGGACAGCGCAGAAGACACATACATGGAAAGAATGAAGGATGATGAACAGACCAGTCTGCATGAAGAGATTTTTGCAGCCTTGTACAAGCATAATCCACGTTGGTATGATGCAATTCGTTATGTATATTACTTGGAGATTCCGCAGTCTGCTGTTGCAGAAAGAATGGAGATAAGCATAGAAGTGCTGCACAGTTTACTCTACAGAGCAAGAAAATGGATCAGAAAAAAGTTTGGTGTAGAGTATGAGGAATTTCTGGAGCTGTAAACGAACAGGTGTCAAAACGACACCTGTTCAGCTGATTTTAGTGGCGATATAAAACTATCGGCGGGAATTCTCGATGAGATCGATGATTGTATCGATTGAATTTTGCTGATTCGAATCACGCATGGCATCCATAAAACGGCTGCGATCGTTATACAATTTCCGCACTGCCTCTAAAAGGGATTCTTTGGTCAGCTCTTCTTCTTCGAGAACCATGCTGAAGCCCTGACGTTCAAAGGAGCGGGCATTTAAAATCTGATCTCCGCGGCTTGCGTTGGCTGAGAGCGGGATCAGCAGATTCGGTTTTCTCAGAGCAAGAAGTTCGCAGATTGCGTTTGCACCGGCTCTTGAGATCACAATATCTGCAAGTGCAAAGATATCACGAAGCTCATCCTTGATATATTCAAACTGTGTGTAGCCTTTCATAGAAGTCAGAGAGTCATCTACCTTGCCTTTTCCGCAGAGATGGACAATCTGGAAATGCTCTAAAAGTTCCGGGAGTGCCAGACGAACAGCGTTATTTACTGCAACGGATCCAAGGCTTCCGCCGATGACGAGTATGACTGGCTTGTCAGCAGAAAAATGACACAGATCCATAGCCGCGATCCTGTTTCCGGATAATAGTTCCTGACGGATCGGAGAACCTGTTAATACGGCCTTGTCTTTCGGAAGATGCTCCAGAGTCTCTGGGAAGTTACAGCATACCTTTGTAGCAGATGGGATTGCGATCTTGTTGGCAAGTCCGGGTGTCATATCGGATTCGTGAATGATCGTCGGAACTTTATTGTGTTTGCCGGCAAGTACGACAGGAACAGATACAAATCCGCCTTTGGAAAAGATCACATCCGGCTGAAGTTCTTTGATCAGTCTTTTTGCTTCACCGAATCCTTTCAATACGCGGAATGGATCGGTAAAATTCTGAACACTGAAATAGCGGCGCAGTTTACCGGAAGAGATTCCGTGATAAGGGATGCCGAATGGCTGGATGAGCTCTTTTTCGATTCCCTGATAAGAGCCAATATACTGAATATCGTATCCGAGTTCCAAAAGACGTGGAATCAGAGCGATATTGGGGGTAACATGACCGGCGGTTCCACCTCCGGTAAGTATGATTCGTTTCATATAAAAACCTCCAGAAAAAATGTGTTAGTTAGTCGGCTGCAACGAAAATAGCCGAGGAAAACATATAATTTCATATTAACCTTATTTAGTGAAATGTCAAGACAAAAGTAGGAACCATAAATAGAATCGTGTAAGGGGTAGAACGATGAAAAAAAAGAACGTGCTTTCACTTCATGAAGAAACAGAAAAAGAAGCGGCAAAAATCGAAAAAGAGATTCTGAAAGACTCCAAACTGGAAGAAATCAAAGTCTCTGATGAAATGGAAAAAAGGCTGGCAGAGCAGATACAGGCATATGAAAAGACACAAAGTCAAAAGAAAAAGAAAGTGCATCGGCACAGTCCACTTTTCAGAAGAAGAGTGATGGTGGCTGCTGCCGTGCTGATGATCGCGGTTGTTGCAACAAGTGTGACTGCGGTGGGGAGTAAATCTTATCTCAAGGAGATCATTGAAAAGTTTACCGGGGAGACAGGTCAGGCATCGGTGATCAATGTGGAGGATATGGATACGCAGGCAAGTGAGAGTGCGGATGAGACACAGGTGTATCGGGAGGTAAAAAAAGAACTGGGAATTCAGGCTGTGAGAATACAGTATAAGCCCAAGGGAATGAGACTACAGAAATATATTCTTGATAAGGAACAAAGAAGAGCACAAATATTTTATGAATATAAAGGAGAAGTAGTCTGGTATTCTATTTACATGAATGCAGAGGATTCTTCGTTGGGACAGAAAGAATCTGATGGAATTATTGATGAATTTACAATCGAAAATAATATGAAAAAGATCAATGTTACAGAATACCAAGTGAAAGGATATGAAGAAACTGGATTTTTAGCAGAATTTGAGGATTATGGAGTTCATTACCAACTGAGAGGAATGATGGAACGTGATGAATTAGAGAAAGTTTTAAAAAATTTAAAATTTTTTTGAAAAAACGCGTCAGTTTTTTCGAGTTCGATTGTTTACTTAATAGAGGGGGAAGGAGAGAGTTATGAAAATCAGAAAAAAGGTATTGTCTGTGCTCTGTGCTGCAATGTTACTGGGAACAATCACATCAGTTACAGTTCCTCAGGTGCAGGCATCAGATGAACAGACGAAAAAGGTGGATGGTTCTTATCTGACCATGCAGGAGAGTGCATCGGGCACAAGTCAGAATGAGGATGCAAAAGGTCAGTACATCATGTTAGGAGAATGCTCCATTACAAAAGCTGGGCGGAATCGGATTTATGTATATTCTGGAACAACAGCTAGAACAACAGTGAATTTTGTATCTACAATTATATATGTGGATCAGTACAATGAAAAAGATGATGCTTGGGATCAAATTGATGCTTGGAGCAAAGATGCAGAGAATGACTATTTTGTGAGTACTTCGAAATACATAAGTGTGGATTCGGGGTATTATTATCGGGTACGAGCAGAGCATTTTGCAGGTATGGAGTATCCATATGAGGAGGATTATTCCTTCACAGACGGAATTATGATCAAATAGCCAATCACTTACCTTTTATAATTCCATAGTCTCTGAGTGGTTGAAGCAGCCGTCATAGTATGATGCAACTATAAAATAAATTATAAGAGCCTGTACGAAAACACCACAATGAACAGACATGCTTATGACGGCTGCTTCAACCACTCGGGGATACATAATCATATTGGTATGAAACAAGAACAGCAATCGGAATTACTTTCCGATTGCTGTTTTTAATGCTTGTGCGAGCTGATCCGGGCATGAAGTTGCCTTGAATCCGCAGCGGATTCCTTCTACTCTGTCAATGACTTCCTGAACATCCATTCCTTCTACAAGGCGCGCAATGCCCTGAAGATTGCCGTTACATCCTCCGGTAAAGTGTACATTTTTTACTTTATTGTCTTCGATATCAAATTCGATGTTCTGAGAACAGACGCCAGTTGGTTTGTAATGCATACTATCAGACCTCCAATTAAAAAATTCATTTGTATGTTATCAGAAGAATTATAGCAGACCTGTTTTGGAAATTCCAGAGGAAGTTTATTCATTTTCGTATGTCAGGATTCGAGTATTTTTGTGGAAAAACGACATCATCTGAAAGTGGACTGTGGATAACTTTCAAAAACGCTCACTCCTTGAAAATCAAGGGAAAGGTGAAGGTTAAAAGGGGAAAAATCCAGGCGGGAAATCAGAGAAAAGGAGCATGGAAACAGACCGAATGTAGAATTATGTAGAACGGTTTTGCGGGCATCCTGGGGAGACTTGTTTTATAATGGCCACAGGCACACAATCGAACGAATTGTGAAAAAGACCAGAAACAGGAGGTTTAACTATGTGGAAAGAAGCAGTAGCGGAGACGGGCATCATATTTTATCTGATGCTGGGAGTAGGAATTGTTGGGATACTTGCAAAGGTAATGAATTATGTGACTTTGCATAAGCTGGTGAATGCGGCCGGGAGTATGTCAAAGAGTACACACAAACTGATGAAGCTTGTTCGTGCAAAATACGAACATGCCTGTATGGTACATGACAGAGTAGAAAATGTGAATGCATTTGTAGAAAAATACATTTATGAGTACAGAGGGTTTTTCCTGAAAATACATACCTGGAGACAGATCCAGATTCAGTCGATCTGGTTTGCGGGAATTCTGGCGGCGATTGGAGCTGTGGGACATTTCATGGCGCATGGATTTTGTGAGCAGGTGTATCAGTATGGTGCGCTTGGGGCAGCAGAGATGGTAGCGTTGTTTGTAATCAGCCAGCTTTCCGATGAATCATATAAAATCGAGGCGGCGGAGAACTACATGGTGGATTATCTGGAAAATGTGTGTGCACACCGATACAAACGGATGCGTAAAAATGAAAAAAATCTGGAGGTGATCCGTACAGAGGCAGGAGAATCCCAGAAATTATCCGGCGCCCAGAAAGCATCGCAGAGAGCGGCGGCTGTGGTGAAGAAACAGGATGAGGAGCTTGCCATCAATATAGAGGAAGAACCGAAAAAATTCAAGAAAGAACTGGAGAAGACGATGGAAAAAGAGGATCTGGAAGAACCGGCGCTCAAAGAGGAGGCGATTCGTCAGATTTTGGAAGAATTCCTTGCCTAACAAAGTCAGATTTGATAAAATGGGCTTGTAAATTAAAAAGCAGAGAGGAAGGATAAACAATGGCTAATAAAGTAACATTTGATTATTCAAAAGCAGTTGGTTTTGTTCAGGAGCATGAAATGGCATATATGAGCGAGCTTGTGGCACAGGCAAAAGAGAAGCTTGTGGCAAAGAGCGGAGCAGGAAATGATTTTCTTGGATGGATCGATCTTCCGGTTGATTATGATAAAGAAGAGTTTGTACGTATTCAGAAAGCAGCAGAAAAGATCAGAAAAGATTCAGAAGTACTTCTTGTGATCGGAATCGGTGGATCTTATCTCGGAGCGAGAGCTGCCATTGAATTTCTGGGACATTCTTTCGCAAATGTGGTATCCAAAGAGATCAGAAAATCTCCGGAGATCTACTATGTAGGAAACAGCATCAGCAGTACATATATCAAACATCTGATCGATGTAGTGGGAGACAGAGATTTTTCTATCAACATGATCTCAAAATCCGGAACAACAACAGAGCCGGCCATTGCCTTCCGTGTATTTAAAGAGATTCTGGAAAAGAAATACGGAAAAGAAGAAGCAGCAAAGAGAATTTATGCAACAACTGACAAAGCAAAAGGTGCACTGAAGAACCTTGCAACAGAAGAGGGATACGAGACATTTGTAGTACCGGATGATGTAGGAGGACGTTTCTCTGTACTGACAGCAGTTGGTCTGCTTCCGATCGCAGTAAGTGGTGCTGATATCGAGAAACTCATGGAAGGTGCAGCAGCAGGAAGAAAAGAAGCTCTGGAGAATGATTTCGCAGAGAACGGAGCACTTCAGTATGCTGCGATCCGTAACATTTTGCTTAGAAAAGGAAAGACGATCGAAGTTCTGGCAAACTATGAGCCAAGCCTTCACTATGTATCTGAGTGGTGGAAACAGCTTTACGGAGAGAGCGAAGGAAAAGACCAGAAAGGAATCTTCCCGGCATCTGTAGATCTGACAACTGATCTGCACTCTATGGGACAGTTCATTCAGGATGGAAACAGAATCCTGTTTGAGACAGTTATGAATGTGGAGACATCCAAAGAAGAGATCATCATCAATGAAGAGCCTGTAGATCTGGATGGACTGAACTATCTTGCAGGAAAGACGGTTGATTTCATCAACAAGAGCGCGATGAACGGGACAATTCTTGCACACACAGACGGTAATGTGCCGAACCTGATCGTGAACATTCCGGAACAGAATGAGTACTATCTGGGACAGTTATTCTATTTCTTTGAATTTGCATGTGGAATCAGCGGATATCTGCTTGGTGTGAACCCATTCAATCAGCCGGGAGTTGAGAGCTATAAGAAAAATATGTTCGCACTTCTTGGAAAACCTGGATTTGAAGCAGAAAGAGAAGAACTGTTGAAAAGATTATAATCTATATAAAAAGGACAAGCAGAAAGCCTCCGGCGGGGAAGATTAATTTCTTTCCCCGGCCGGAGGCTTCTTTACTGCTGTGCCTTAAAAATTCTGTTTTTATATTCTTTTGGAGAAATTCCATATTGTTTTGTAAAAGCTTTGTAAAAAACGGAATAATCAGAAAATCCACATAGTTCAGGCAATTTTTTTAATGGTGTTTGACTGGAAATTAAATTTTTAGCTTCGATCAGGCGGCGCTGTGTAATATATCGGTAAAGGCTCAAACGGATCTGTTTACTGAACAATTGATTGATAGAAGACTCACTGACCAGAAAGTGCGCTGCGATCCGTTTCGCACTTAATTCTTCGGAAAGATGAGTTTCTATAAAGCAAATGATCTCGTCCAAAAGAATGGTTTTTTCCGGCCTTAGAGGATTTATTTCATGAGAATTTAAAAATTGATGAAATAAAGTAACGATTTGCGCAGACAAACCGATCTTATAGAGTTCTGCACCCGAAAAATCAGGAGGGATGTTTAATATCTTTTCGTAAAGTTCTTCCACCTGATATAGAATATTTCCGGATAGAAGGAATACATTTTGCGGTAGCAAACAGGACGCTTTTTCTATTGGATTGTTTTTCAAAAGGTCCATATATTGATGATAGATTTTATTGCTGATCCACATCACAGTTCTGCGGTAAGGTTCTGAAAGCTGTTCCAGATAAAGCGGACAGTGGCTGACACCGGGAGGAATGCATACAATGGAATTTTTAACCAGATGATAACGGGTGTTGCCGACCATATATTGCAAAGAACCACTTTGACAAAATAAAATTTCAAAAAAAGTATGGCTGTGTAAATCTACATTGTCTTTCGAGTAACTGATATCTTCATGTACATCCACATAGTCGCTGTCCATTTCTAATTCCTGATAAGTAATGGAATCGATGGAAAATGTGGGGTCATTTAATAATAATTTAGCTTCGTGAAGTTTCATAAAAATCCTCTCATGTTTTTGTGCAAATAATATAAAACGATAAAATTAAATGTTAGATTTGCAATGTAATTTGATGAATTTGCAATATAAATTGCAATTATTATAACTTATAATTAGGATAACACAAATCACGTGAATTGAAAAGAAAAAGAAAAGAGGATGAGCAGGATGGAGAAAAAACAAATTCGCCCTTTCGGGGTGAAGGATGAAATTGGGTATGTATTTGGAGACATGGCGGGAAGCTTTGTAAATTTATTTGTAGATGCATATTTTCTGATTTTTTGTACCAATGTATTGGGAATCAGTGCAGGATGGATGGGAACGTTATTTTTAGTAGCCAGATTATGGGATGCAATCAATGATCCGATTATGGGATCTTTCCCAGATCGTTGGATGATCGGAAAGTCTGGAGATAAATTTAAACCGTGGATCAAGATTTTTATGCTTCCACTGGCATTATCTGGTGTGCTTTGCTTTTTTAATGTTCCATTGGAAGGGATTGCACTTCATGCGTATGTAGCATTTGCATATGTTCTGTATGGAATGAGCTATACAGGAACTTCCATGCCATTTGGTGCGATGGCAAGTGTAGTAAGTGATGATCCGATTCAGAGAAGTAAACTCTCCAGAGCAAGAAGTATCGGCGGAACGATTGTAGGAATCGTAGGGCTTTCAATTGTTCCGGTTGTCTGCTTTGACAAGCAGAGCAATATTCTTCCGGAACGTTTTACACTAATCGCGGTAATCTTCGGTGTTTTAAGTATTATCAGCTATTTTGTTCTGCTGAATTTTACACAGGAGCGTATTCGACAGAATTCTGAAAAAGCAGAGAAATTTAATTATGGAAAAGTATTAAAAGCAACCGTACACAACAGACCATTGATCGGAGTTATGGTGGCAACATTAGGAAGTATGCTCTTTATCACTGGATCAAACCAGGTAAGAAGCTACATTTTTAAAGAGTACTATGCAAGAACAGATGTAATGTCTATTATCAGTCTTGCGACAATCCCGATTTTGGTGATCTGTTTCCCATTGGTTCCGAAATTGGTAGCAAAGTTTGGAAAAAAAGCAACTTTAATGGCAGCCATTGTTTCCAGTACAATCTTTAGTGTCATCCCGGTTGTCATGGAAATTAAAAATGTATATATTTATTCTGCATTGGTTGTGTTGGGAACGGTTGGACAGACGGTATTTACAATGTTGATCTGGGCGCTTGTTACAGACTGTCTGGATTACAGCGAATGGAAATTTAATGAAAGAAGCGATGGTTCTATGTATTCTTTATATACATTTAGTAGAAAAATAGGTTCGACCATTGCCTCTACAGGAGTTTCTTTCGGATTAGCAGTAATCGGATTTGTTTCCGGTTCCAATGTAGTACAGACAGCGGAAGCAGTGAATGGTATTTACTTCCTGGTTAATATTATTCCGGTGGTAACTTGTATTTTAGAGTTGGTTGGAGTGGGCCTGATCTTTAATTTGAATAAAGAGACTACAGAACGGATGTATGCAGAATTAAAGGCAAAATAAAGTACAGAAAATGAGGCTGAGTATGCTATGAAAAAAATAGATATTCATTTACATGCAGCGTTAGATCCGGTTCCGGGAACAGAAAAATTCAAGATATCAACAGGCGAAGAAATGCTTGCTCATCTGGAAGAGCTTCAGATTGAAAAAGCGGTTGTTATGTCATCCGGAGAGACAGAAGGAGCAATGGCTTCTGTCTCCGGAAACCAGAAATGCAGAGAACTGGCCAGAAGATTTCCTGAAAAATATGTATGGATGTGTAATCTGGATGAAAATTGTGAAGAAACCATTGAAGAGAGGCTCAGGGAATATCAAAGGCAGGGAGCTGTAGGAATTGGTGAGTTTATGATCTGCAGAAAAATAAACCATCCTTTTGTTCAGGCTGTATTTCAGGCGGCGGAAAAACTGGGAATGCCAATCCTGTTTCATATGAGTCCGCAGGAGGGATATGAATATGGCATTGTCGATGAACCGGGACTGCCGATGTTGGAAGAAGCTTTAGAAACATATCCCGGATTAAAATTTATAGGACACAGTCAGCCGTTCTGGCATGAAATCAGTCAGGATGCGAAGCCGGATCTGAAATCTCGAATGGAATGGGGAAAAGGTCCTGTCAAGGAAGGCGGCAGATTGGTCTGTCTTATGAGAAATTATAAAAATTTATATGCAGATCTGTCTGCAAACAGTGGCGGATGTGCTATTATGAGAGATGAAAAGTTTGGTTTACAATTTTTGGAAGAATTTCAGGATCGTCTGATGTTTGGCACTGATATGGTAAATACAGATATGGTATTTCCATTGGGAGAATGGCTGGACAGACAGTATCAGGAAGGAAAATTATCTGTACAGGCCTACAGAAAAATTTGTTTTGAGAATGCCAAAAAGATATTTCAGTTATAAGAGGAAAGGTGAAAAATGAGAACAAGAATTATACCGAAGATGTTGAATGATGAAGTGGAAGAATATCTTACACGAAATGATATTGTGATCGTTCCGGTCGGAACTGTGGAAATGCACGGGGGATTTCCTCTGGATTCGGAAACCGTAGTCAGTGAAGCGTTTGCACTTAAAATGGCAGAGGCGTGTGACGGACTTGTATTAACGGGGCTTCCATATTTTTATGCAGGAGCGACCGCAAGTGGAAGAGGTACGGTTCAGGTCAGCATTCAGGAAGGGATTCGTTATCTGACAGGAATTGCGGAAAGTCTTTTACGCCAGGGATTTAAAAGACAGATTTATATCAGTGCACATGGTCCGGCACATATGACAGTGAGTCCGATGGTAAGAGATTTTATGGATAAAACAGGAACTCCGATTTTGTATATGGATATGATCATGCAGCTGATGAGAAATGGACAGGATGTTTTTAAATCAGCAGATACCTTCCATGCAATTACAGTGGGCGCTTATGATATGCTGGGCAGATTGGAAGATGTACCGCTGACTACAAAATATGAGCATCAGGAGAAGCAGACTTGTGCGGAATTTGATGATATTTTTGCACTTGCATATCAAAGTGGTTCGATCGGATATTATTTTGGAGATCCGAAAGACCACATGAGTACACCGTCAATTCCTACGGAAGAAAGACGTAAAGAACTGGCTGAGGAAGGAAAAGAGACAATTCAGGTTCTTGTGGAACGGATGAATGTGCCTCATATTGCAGAACAGATGAAAAATCTGGAAGCATATAATCAGGAAATTGCAAAACGCTGTCCGTGGGTTCCTTTTGCACAGGAGTAATCGTAAGGAATCATCAAGTGTTCCATCATGAGTTGGCAGCCGGTGCACTTGCTGTAAAAAAAGAGAGAATGTTCTGAAAAACATGATTCAGGACATTCTCTTTTTTTACAAATAAAAGGGCGAAATATATAAGGTAAAACGAGAATATATAGTCGGAGATGGACGGAAGCAGTAACAATTGCAAAGTAGGGTAAAGATCTCGTGAAATGGTGAAACCTGGGAATTGACAAAATTATACGGGGGGGGTAAAATGTACTGTGGAGGAGAAGATACCGCCGAGAATTCAAAGATAGAAGACAAAGCGGGGAAGGAGGATACAAATGAAAAGGAAAAGTGTTTTGGCGATTCTGTTGTCAACAGCATTGACAGTGAGCACAGTGACACCTGTGACTGCAGTGGCAGCAGAAGAGCCAGTTTTACAGACAAGTCAGGAAGAACTGCCGGCAATCACTGATGTCGGTACAGAAGTGAATGATTTAGTCGATGTATCATTGGAACAGACCGACGAAGCAGCCGGTAATTTCCGGATTGTTTTTACACTTGACAAAGAGATGGCAGATCAGTTCACCAAATTTACAGGAAAGATTTGGATTGGATCTGAGCAGGATGTGAAAACTGCTGAGGTAAAAGAAGCAGTGCCGGTTTATGACTTCACAGGTCAGAATATTGAAAAGTACGTAATTGATGTGGAGCCACAGAAAGAGGGAGAGCTTCATTATTATATTCAGCCATCTGTATTTATAGGAGAAGAAGAGATTGAGCTGGAGCGTCTGGAGACAACAGTTGTGAGAGAGGCTGCAAAGGAAGAGGCAGCTCCTGTATCGGAAGAAACGCAGGAAGCAGAGATTGAGAGCAGAAGCAGCCAGATGGAGATTACAGCGAGTGTGAATGCTTCTGAAAAGAGTGTTCAGATCACGGCATCCGGGGTAGAGGGCGAGATTTCAAAAGTACAGTTTCCTGTCTGGAGCGAGCAGAACGGACAGGATGATATCGTTTGGTATGCCGGAGTAAAGCAGGAGGATGGAACATGGACTGTTTCTGTGCCGGTGAAAAATCACAAGTCCACAGGAAATTATGCTGTTCACGTATATGGCATCAAAGATGGAAAACAACAGTTTTTAAAAGCGACTTCATTTTCTATTTCGGCACCGACTATGGAACACATGTCAGCGGGAGAGATTTCTTCAAATGAAAGCTTCCGTGTAGAATTGCAGGGAGTTTCCGCGGTCAGTGGGGTACAGAAGGTGATGGTGCCGGTATGGAGTCAGAAGGATCAGAGCGATCTTGTATGGTATGAGGCAAAGAAGGCGGCATCCGGCACGTATTATGCGGATGTGAAATTGAAGAATCATCAGTATAATGAAGGAACTTATTCGATTCATGCTTATGTAACAGACGAAAATGGAATCCAGTCTTTTGTAGGAGGTATAGAAAAGAGCGTCAGCAAAACCGCCGGTAACTATTCTGCAGAAGAAAAGGGTGATTCCTGGAAAATGACGCTGTCAGACGCTTCTGTTCCAGGAGGGATCAAGAGCATTAAATATGCGGTCTGGAGCGAAAAAAACGGACAGGACGATATTGTCTGGTATGAAAGTGAAAAGAAAGGCGGCAGTTATACAGCAGAAGTAAAACTGAAAAACCATAAATCACTGGGAACATATATTGTTCATGTTTATGCAGAAAACAAAGCAGGAAAAATGATCATACTGCAGGCAAACACATTTTCTGTGCAGTCGCCGAAAGCCGGAAATGTAGAGATCACATCCAAGGATATCAATAAAGGAACCTTCACAGTGAAGGTATCTGGCATTACGAATTCGAGTGCCGTAAGAGAAGTCCTGGTTCCGGTCTGGTGTGCAGCGGATCAGAGCGATATTAAATGGTACACAGCTTCGAGACAGAGTGATGGAAGCTATGAAGCAGAAGTCAACATTAAAAATCACAAGTATCATGCAGGAACTTATACTGCACATATTTATTTCAAGGATATCACAGGAGATATGAATTTTGAAGGAAGTACCTCGTGTGAGATGCTGTTTAAAGCGGGGGATCTGAGTGTCAAAGATACAGATGGAACACAGAAGAGATATCAGGCTTCCATAAAAAATGCAGAGATTCCGGGTGGAGCAAAGGAAATCTGTTTTGCAGTTTGGAGTGAGACTGGCGGACAGGATGATATTGTCTGGTACACTGCAAAAAACGGTACTGCAAATATTGAGATCAAGAATCATAAAACAGCAGGAAAATATAATGTTCATGCGTATGCAGTTGCGCCAAACGGAGATATGATCTTCCTGAAAGGAACAACATTTAATGTAGATGCCATGCCAGGCGCAAGTTCCGTGCAGGCGAGCAATATTGATGGAGAAAAGGGAACTTTTAACGTAAAGATTTCCGATATTTTGGCGCCGGCAGGGGTTTCCAAGGTGGAAGTTCCGGTCTGGTGTGCAGGAGATCAGAGTGATATCAAATGGTATACTGCGAACAAAAACTCAGATGGCACATATTCTGTAGATGTCGAGGTGAAAAATCATAAAAATCACTTTGGCACGTATCAGGTACATGCCTATGTAACAATGGAAAATGGGATTCGGGGATTTGTTGGAGCTACAACTGCATCCATCAGTGCGAAAAATTATATTGCAGTAGAGACGATAGATGCCTCCACTGTGAAGGTTACCGTGTACAATCCGAATAGTGGAAATGTAGAGAGTGTAGAATTTCCTACATGGAGTGAGACTGGCGGGCAGGATGATATTGTCTGGTATCAGGGAACAAGAAATCGAGATGGCAGCTGGTCAGCAACGATTTCTGCAGATAAACATCAGGATGGCGGAAAGTTTATCACTCATGTGTATGCGAATTATCAGGGACAAAAGATCGGAATCGGAGCTGTGTCCTACAATCTGGTATCAGGTGCGGCTGCAAGAGTAAACAAGCACGTCAATAATATTTATAATCAGGTTGGAAGGGATCTGAATGCGTGCTACTGGTGGTGCGTGAACAATCTCAGTTATCAGACTCTGCCGATTCATGTAACACCTCCGGCAGGATATACAAGAGATCAGTGGTATTCCATTATGGCATTTGAGCAGCACAGAGGAAACTGCTTTGTGTATGCGGCGGCATTTTATCAGCTTGCCAAAGGCCTTGGATATGACGCGCAGTATGTAGAGGGACAGGTTGGAATGGCAGCAGGAGGGTACGGCCCTCATGGATGGGTGATTATCCGCATGAATGGAGCATCCTACATTTGCGATCCGGAAGCACAGGATGAAATAGGAAGATACAATTTCTATATGCAGCCGGTCGGAAATACCGTACTGCAATATAAGTGGTAGCGAGGGTATTTTATGGTTTTTAGTTCGATGACATTTTTATGTGTGTTTTTCCCGGTTGTATTTGCGTTGTATTATATACTGCCGGGGCTGCGGGCAAGAAACGTATTGCTGATCCTGGCGAGCTTATTGTTTTATGCATATGGAGAACCGGCCTATGTGCTGCTGATGATTTTCAGCATCGTAATGAACTACTTCTTTGGAAGAATGATGAATACAAGAAATGCAGGGCTGCGAAAAGCAGCCCTGTTGATCGCAGTAGTCATTAATATCGGGCTGCTGGTCGTATTTAAATATACAGACATGATCCTAAGGACGATCAATCAGCTTGCGGGTACACAGATCCCAATGACAGAAATTGCATTGCCGATTGGGATTTCATTTTTCACGTTCCAGGCGCTTTCCTATGTGATTGATGTCTACAGAGACGAAGTACAGTCGCAGAAAAGTGTATTCAATGTGATGCTGTATGTTTCATTTTTTCCACAGCTGATCGCCGGTCCGATCGTAAAATACCACGATATTCAGAAGCAGATTGAAACGCGTAAAACGGATGTTCAGGAAATTGCAGAAGGCTTCCGGAGATTTACGATAGGACTGGCAAAGAAAGTGTTGATTTCAAATACGGTCGCAATTGCAGCGGACGGTGTGTTCAATTCTCAGATCGGGGAGATCAACATCGTGGCAGCATGGATCGGAGCGATTTCTTATATGCTTCAGATTTATTATGATTTCAGCGGATACAGTGATATGGCAATCGGAATGGGGCATATGTTTGGATTTCATTTCCAGGAAAACTTCAATTATCCTTATATTTCAGCAAGTATCAAGGAGTTCTGGAGAAGATGGCATATTTCGCTTTCCACATGGTTTAAAGAATATTTGTACATCCCTCTCGGGGGAAACAGAAAAGGGAAGATCAGAACTTGTGTCAATAAAATGGTCGTATTCTCAGCGACAGGGTTGTGGCATGGAGCAAGCTGGACTTTTGTTTTGTGGGGAATCTGGCACGGTGTGTTTTCTCTGATCGAAGAGTTTCTTCCGATCCGGAAGCTTCCTGGATTTTTCAGACATATTTATGCGATGCTTGTTGTGTGTATCGGATTTGTGATGTTTCGGGCAGACACATTCAGCCAGGGAATTCAGATGATAGAGACTATGTTTACCGGCTGGAATTTCGACAGTGCTTCTATCCAGGTGGCTGTTTACTGGCTGAATCCGTTTTATCTGGTGATACTGTTTGTGGGGATTCTCGGATGTATGCCGATCCTGCGAAGCCTTCACGCATTTACGGAAAGAACGCCGGTCGTAAAACGAATCGTTGTTCCATTTAGTTATGTGGGAAGTGTGCTGCTTCTTTTGCTCAGTATGCTGAGTCTGTCCAGCGGTACTTATAACCCGTTTATCTATTTCAGGTTTTAGGAGGCTGGCAGTATGAAGAAGAGATATTTGATCTATATCATTTTAGTATGGGTGATTCTGATGATTCCGTTTGCAGGAATGACATTCTGGCCGACGACGACAACTTCAGAGAATACCGAACTGGCAAAATGGCCGAAGTGGAAAGAGGATGGGACATGGAATCAGGATTACCTTGAAGAAGCGGGAGAATACTTTGAGGATCATTTCGCATTCCGACAATACTTTGTGACGGCCAATGCTCTTTTAAAGGGAAATGTGTTTCAGACAGGTGCAACGGATCAGGTGATTGTGGGAAAGGATGACTGGCTCTATTTTGGAGGAACTGTCAATGACTACAGAGGCAGAAATTTGTTGTCTGAAAGGGAAATGTATAATGTGATCCATAACATCACACTGATGCAGAATCATGTGCAGCAGAATGGAAGCCAGTTCGTTCTGATGGTCATTCCGAATAAAAATACACTGTATGACGAGGCGATGCCGTATTACGTCAAGCCAGGCGATACGAGCAATCTGGAACGTCTGACAGAGCTTTTGACAGAGCGGGGAGTAGAATTTATAGATGTAAAAGAGTTGTTCCAGAATGAAGAGGAAGTGTTATATTTCCATCGAGATTCTCACTGGAATAACAAAGGAGCAGTGCTTGCGTACAATGCTCTGATGGAGAAGCTGGGACGGGAACACGAGACGTATTTAAATGTTCCGTATGAACTGGAGAAGAGTCATGTCGGTGATATTGACGAGATGTTGTATCCGTTCGGGTTTGAGTTGGAGGAGGAATATGTTTACGACAAGGAGTTCTCTTTTGACTATGTCAATGAAGTGAAAGACAATATGGATGCCTGGATACAGACGAACAACCCACAGAAAGACGGAAGTATGCTGATGTACCGAGATTCGTTTGGAGAGAGTCTGCTTCCATTTGTAGCGGATGAGATTGGACAGGGATATTTTTCCAGACTGGTACCGTATAATCTTACACAGATAGAAGAACTGCATCCGCAGTATGTGGTGATTGAAAAAGTAGAACGTAATATTCAGGATTTTGCAAAAAGGATTCCAATCATGGAAGGGGCGTTAACAGAGAATCGGATGGCGCCGGAGGTGAAGACAAAATCATCCATAGAGGCGAAAAAAGAGGGTTCTTATCTTTCGGTGGAAGGAAAGATTGAAGAGAAATATCTGGAAGATAATTCGGACATTTATGTTGCAGTGCGTGACATGGAAACTCAGGAGACCAGAACCTATCAGGCATTTTATAAGATCACAGAGGATGGGAAAGGCAACGGATATAAGCTTTATCTGAAGGGCACAAGTGTGCCTCAGGGAGAGTTTCACATCAGTGTGATCACAGAAAACAGCGGACAAGCAAAGATTGTAGCATCAAAAGATATTAAATGGGAATAAAAGGAGAAAACGATGAAAAAGAAGATAGTGGCAATGCTGTTGATCGCATGTATGAGCATCAGTGCGGCAGCTTGCGGAAAGAGTGAGGAACCAAAGGAAAAGGTGAAGACTGAAGCACAGAAAGAAACGAAAGAGAAAAAAGAGTATCAGAAGATCGGTGTGGAGTCAGCGGAAGCATTTGATGTGCTGGTGAAAAACAGTGTAGGAGCAGATATTACGGGAATCACAGTCAAGACAACAGCTCAGACAGAATATCCGGCTAACATGATGAAATCTGGGGAAGTCTGGAAAAACGGAGATATGGTCGAGCTGTTCTATACACCGGACACATCAGCAGCTCCTGCCGCGGAGACGGATAAAGCAATCAATGTCGGATATAGTGTACAGTTGACGTTGGCGGATGGACGAGTGATCGAGTTGACTTCCTTTGGTTTTGAGGATATAAAGAAGGAAGCAGAGCTTTGTTTTGAGGATGAGGTTGGATTTGTAAAATATGTAAGCAAAGCATCCGGAGATGAGATGAGCACAAAAGAGCAGGAAATCAATGTGAAAGCACAGAAAGAAGCGCAGGCAGCGGCGGAAGCAGCGGCCGCGCAGGCAGCAGCAGAGGCCCAGGCAGCGGCAGAAGCGCAGGCAGCGGCAGAAGCGCAGGCAGCAGCAGAAGCGCAGGCAGCAGCAGAAGCAGCGGCTCAGGCGGCAGCGCAGCAGGAATACGTTCCGGAATACACAGCTCCATCTGATCAGGGAACAACAGAGGTTGCCCCTCCGCAAAATACAGGCGGCAGCTGCCTTGGCGGTGTGGTGATCAACTAAGCAGGAAAAGTTCTTTTCTTTTTCTTGCCCTCATAAAAAAAGTATAGTAAGATACCCTCAGAGGAGTTGATGAATTATGTTATACTGGATTATTATCGGGGTATTGATCGTAGGGATCATTGCGGTAATTTTCTTTACAGTTTCAAAATTATTGAAAGAGAAAAAAGACTATAATCAGTTTGAACGCAGATATCATTCACGGGAAGACGATTATGATGATGACTACGATGACGATGACGACGAAGAGGATGATTATGAACCAGAGCCAAGACGCCGTCCGGCGAGACAGCAGTCAGAATGCCGTACATCTTCAGCACCGGCGAAGCGCCGCTGGAAGATTGTGCTGGAGGATGTGGACCAGCAGGATCAGTACAGTTTTATCTTCTATGATTCATTGGGAATCGGAAGAGTCAGTGCATCGTCAGATTATGACAAGTTTCTTTCATTACCGGAAGATCTGAGAGTGTCAAAGGTGCATTGTGCAATCATCCGAAGCGGTGACAAATTGTATTTGAGAGATGAAGGGTCAAAAAATCATACATATTTGAATGGAAAACAGATTCATAAGCCAATCGTGATCCAGAAAGAAGATGTGATCACGGTCGGGGAGACCAGACTGGAAGTTGTAAAAATTCTGCGGGAGACAAGATAATCCCGCAGAATTTTTTTGCAATTCGCTCTTTAACATGCTAAAATGATAAACAGTTAGTGAAATTATTGGAAAGATAAAGGAGGTTACCATGATTAAATTATATGATAACGGTGTATACCTGTTAAACGGCACAGAAATCCTGGAAGATACGGGAAATGTGTCACTTCCTGTCTCGAAAGAAGAGGCTGCAAAGAATACGATTGCCTATGGAATCCTGGACAGTCATAATACTTCAGGCAATATGGAACGCCTGCAGATTAAATTTGATAAATTGACATCCCACGATATTACGTTTGTGGGAATTATTCAGACGGCAAGAGCTTCCGGATTGGAAAAATTTCCGGTACCGTATGTTTTGACAAACTGTCATAACAGTCTCTGTGCGGTTGGTGGAACGATCAATGAGGATGACCATATGTTTGGGCTTACCTGTGCGAAAAAGTACGGTGGTGTGTATGTTCCGCCTCATCAGGCAGTCATCCATCAGTTTGCAAGAGAGGTTCTTGCAGAGTGCGGCAAGATGATCCTTGGTTCTGACAGCCATACCCGCTACGGAGCATTGGGAACCATGGCAATGGGAGAAGGCGGACCGGAGCTTGTAAAACAGCTTTTGAATAAGACATATGACATCAAGAAACCAGAAGTGATCGGAATCTATCTAGATGGAGAACCGGCAAAAGGAGTCGGCCCACAGGACGTTGCACTGGCGATCATTGGAGCCACATTTGCAAATGGCTATGTAAATAACAAAGTCATGGAATTTGTGGGACCTGGAGTTTCCAAATTAAGTGCAGACTACCGAATTGGAATCGATGTTATGACAACAGAGACAACCTGTCTGTCTTCTATCTGGAAAACAGATGAAAAGATCCAGGAATTCTATGAGATCCATGGAAGAAGCGAGGGATACAAGGAGCTGAATCCGGGAGCAGTGACTTACTATGATGGAATGGTTTATGTTAATATGAGCGAGATCAAGCCAATGATCGCGATGCCATTCCACCCAAGCAATGTATATACGATCGATGAAGTGAATGCAAATCTGGCAGATATCCTCCATGAAGTGGAGAAAAAAGCTCTGATCAGTCTGGACGGAGCAGTGGATTATTCTCTTCAGAGCAAGATCGTGAACGGAAAACTCTATGTTGATCAGGGAATCATCGCGGGATGTGCAGGTGGTGGATTTGAAAATATCTGTGCAGCAGCGGATATTATAAAAGGAAGAAATATCGGTGCGGATGAGTTTACATTCAGCGTATATCCGGCAAGTACACCGATTTATATGGAACTTGTGAAAAATGGAGCAATCGCAGATCTGATGGAAGCAGGAACAGTTGTAAAGACTGCATTCTGCGGACCATGTTTTGGCGCCGGAGATACTCCTGCAAATAATGCATTCTCTATCCGTCATACAACAAGAAACTTCCCGAACAGAGAAGGTTCCAAGCTCCAGAACGGTCAGATTTCTTCTGTTGCACTGATGGATGCCCGTTCAATCGCGGCAACGGCGGCAAACAAAGGATTCCTGACACCGGCGACAGCAATGGATGTCGAGTACAAGGGACAGAAATATCACTTTGATCAGAATATTTACGCAAACCGCGTCTTCGACAGCAAAGGTGTGGCAGATCCGGGCGTAGAGATCAAGTTTGGACCAAATATCAAGGACTGGCCGGAAATGTCAGCGCTTCCACAGAATCTGGTGCTCAAAGTAGTGTCTGAGATCCATGATCCGGTTACCACAACGGATGAATTGATCCCATCCGGTGAGACATCCTCTTATCGTTCAAACCCGCTGGGATTGGCAGAGTTTGCACTTTCCAGAAAAGATCCTGCTTATGTGGGACGTGCAAAAGAAGTACAGGCTGCACAGAAAGCGATTGAAGCAGGTAAGTGCCCTCTGGAAGTATTGGAAGAGTTAAAACCTGTAATGGAAAAAATCCAGAAGCAGTTCCCTCAGGTCGGAGAAGGAAATCTGGGAGTTGGAAGTACGATTTTTGCAGTAAAACCAGGAGATGGTTCCGCTCGTGAACAGGCTGCATCCTGCCAGAAAGTATTGGGTGGATGGGCGAATATTGCCAATGAGTATGCAACAAAACGTTACCGCTCGAACCTGATCAACTGGGGAATGCTGCCGCTTTTGACAAAGGAAGATGACAAAGCACTTTCCTTTAAGAATGATGATTATATCTTTATTCCAGATGTAAGAGATGCTGTGGCAGAAAAAGCAGATGTGATCAAGGCTTATGTCGTAGGAGACGAGTTGAAAGAAGTAGAGTTTTATCTGGGTGATCTGACAGACGCAGAGAGAGAGATCATTTTAAAAGGATGTCTGATCAATTACTATAGAGGATAAGAGCCAGACAAATGAAAAATCAGGGAGAAATAAAAATCTTCCTGATTTTTTTATTTTCCATGCAACAAAACATCATTTGAGAGACTCTTATATATGACAGACAAGAATGGTGTGAACAGCAAAATAAATGAAAAAGAAAGAGAGGGGATGCGGATGTACAATTATCAAAAAAGTGCGGAAGCAGTTCTGATACAGCGTGCAAAGCGTGGGGATATCAAGGCATTTTCAGAGTTGTATTCCAGAATCTATGTAGAGCTTTATAGATTTGCTTTGTATACGCTGAAGCATCCGCAGGAAGCGGAAGATGCAGTCAGTGATACAGTGATGGCAGCCTATGAAAAGATATCCGGTTTGAAAAAAGAGGAGTCTTTTAGAAGCTGGATCTTTACCATTTTAAGTAATCATTGTAAGAGCCAGTTTCAAAAGCGAAGACAAGCCTATGAGCTGGATGAGGATTATCCGGCGGAGGAATCCGATTATTCTGTTTCGCAGGATGTAAAACGTGCATTCTGGAATCTGGATGAGGAAGAACGTCTGATTGTTTCATTTTCGGTATTTGGAGGTTATCAAAGCGATGAGATTGGCCAGATGCTTAAGATGAATCCGGCAACCGTTCGTTCCAGAAAAAAGAGGGCGTTAGAGAAAATGCGGACAGTTCTTCAGGAAGTGGAGGTATCGTGATGGAAAATAAAAGAGACAGACAGTTTACAGAAAAAGAAATCAAAGATAAGATTATGCGGTCAGCAGAAGATATTGAAGTGCCGGATTCTTTAAAGCCTGAAAATATAGAGAAGAAACTGGCACAGAAAAAGAAGAAAAGGACACCAGTGTATGGGATGATAGCGGCGGCAGCATGCTGTTGTCTGGTAGTGGGAGCAGCCGCGCTTTCTGGTCGTGGCATTGTTGGAGAGAAAAAAGTGCAGGAAGTGACCGAAGAAACCAGAGATACAGCGACCGGGGCAGTTTTGTCGTTGGCAAGTGCAAAAGATTATGAGCAGATTTACAAGTATGTCCAGGCGGCGGCAGATGAGGATACAGCGAGGTATGATACGGGAATGGCAGACGGGGCTGCCCTTTATTCCGAAGAGAAGGCGGCCGCCGATCAGGCAGTCACTCATTCGGATACCAATGTGCGAACAGAAGGTGTCGGTGAAGGTGATATCGTCAAGACAGACGGAAAGTATCTGTATATCATGAGCATGGATAAGGTGCAGATCCTGAATATTGAATCTGAAGAGATGAAGCAAGCAGGAACCATTTCCATGGATGCGAATGATTATCTGATCGAGATTTATTTAAAAGATGACAAACTGGTGTGTGTGTATGCAAGAACAACGGATAAGACAGACAGCCAGGGAGTGATTCGAAGTGTGCCATATACGGTAGCGGAGACGTTTGATGTGAGTGATCCGGCAAATCCGAAATCATTGGGTGAGATGTCGCAGAGCGGAAGTTTCCATACTATGCGTGTATCAGGGGATTATATGTATCTGCTTAGTACGTTTTATGCGGATATTTCCGGACCAAAGGACGATATCAGCAGTTATGTACCGGAAGTACAGGGAAAATTGATAGAAAGTAATTATATTTTACTTCCGCAGCAGGAAAAAGGAAGAGTCTATACTGTGGTGACTTCCTTCAGTCTGAAAGATCCGACAAAGCAGACCGATCATCTGGCATTTTTTGGAGATGGCAGTCAGTGCTATGTAAGTGAGAATAATATTTATGTGTATGACACAATCTATGACGCAAAAGTTTCTCCGGTGACACAGACTGAGATTCGAAAAGTTTCTTATAAAAATGGAGAGCTGGATGGAACGGGCGATGTTGTGATCGATGGAGTGATCAATGATTCATTCAGTATTGATGAGTATGAGGGATATCTGCGGGTTGTAACCACGATCCGGGAAAATGACGATACATCCGGAGGAGTGAATCCATTGCTTCGAATTGACGGAGCTTCTGATGTATCCAGCCAGCCGGCAGATTCGACAAATGCCCTTTATGTTTTAAATAAAGATCTGAAAGAAGTAGGAAGGCTGGAGAATCTGGCAGAGGGAGAGCAGGTATATTCCGCAAGGTTTATGCAAGAGAGCTGCTACTTTGTAACATATAAGCAGGTGGATCCACTCTTTTCCGTAGATTTGTCTGATCCGAAAAAGCCAAAAGTACTGGGCGAACTGAAGATACCGGGATTTTCTGATTATCTGCATCCGTATGGAGACGGGCTGCTTCTTGGAATTGGAATGGATGTGGAGGAAGATGGAGCAACCGTCAATGGAGTGAAGTTGTCCATGTTTGATATTTCCAATCCAAAAGATGTAAAAGAAGTCCATAAAACTGTACTTGAGGAATGTTATTCTACTGATGTATCTTATAATTACCGGGCAGCATTTGTAGATGTGGAGAAGAATCTGATTGGATTTCCGGGATATCAGGAGCAGCAGGAGTACTACATTTATTCCTATGATAAAGAAAAAGGATTTACTTGTGTATTTGAGAAAAAGCTGAGCGGATCTTCAGAAGTGAGAGGCTTGTACGCGGGAGATAAATTTTATCTGGTGACAGAAGGTACGGTAGAGTCTTATCGATTGGACAATTTTGAAAAAGTGGATGATGTGGTGTTGTAAGAGAAGATAATTTCAAAGACCAGATATCAAGGTATACTTGCTGTACTTGATATCTGGTCTTTTATGTATGAAATTTTTTAGAGGATCTTTATGAAAATTTCATTGTATCCTCAAAAAATTTCAAGTATAATAAAATTCATCTTGAAAGGAATCCCTTTCAATTTTCAAATATGGCAGAGAGACTGCCATTCAAAAATTATTCCCAGATAAAGAGCAAAGAGATGGATAAAAGAAGTTATTGATCGGGGTGAACAATAACCAAAGATCGGGAGTTTGTCTGTATTTGCGATTGTGAAACATCGCGTCAAAGGATATAATAAAATCAGAAATACAAGTACATGCTCATCGAAATATTTTAAATTCCATCAGAACAAAGGGGGAGCATGTATGGAGAATAAAAAACCAACACAATTTTTAATGAAGCCAAAGGTAGATTTCTGTTTTAAAGAACTGATGGAAGACGAAGAGGTACGTAACGCATTTCTGGCAGCAGTACTTGGGATCAATCTGGAGGAAATCAATGAGAGTAAGATTTTGCCGTCCCATTTGTGTCAGAAGGATAAAGACGATAAGCTGGGGATTTTGGCTGTACGGGTTCTATTGAATAACAGAGAACAGATTGACATCGAAATTCAAGTGACATTCAGTGAATACTGGGCAGAGCGCACCTTGTTCTATTTAGGGAAGATGTTTACAGATCAGCTGAAACCGGGAGAGAATTATCAAAAATTAGAGAAATGCATTCATATCGGGATTTTAAATTTTACCATGTTTGATGATGAGGAATATTATTCCTGCTTTCACTTCTGGTCAGATGAGGGGAGAAAGCTGTACAGTGATAAAGTTGAGATTCATACACTGGAGCTTCCGAAGCTGGCAAAACATGATTATCCCGAGACAGAGCTGCTGAAATGGCTTCAGTTCATCAATGCAGAGACAGAGGAGGAATTTGAAATGGCAGCAGAAAAAAGTGAATACATTAAGAAGGCATATGAGGATCTGAATCGGATCAGCGCAGATGAGGAAAAGCGTCTGGAATATGAGGAGAGAGAGCGTGCGATTCGGGATCACCAGTATTTTTCCACGGTTTATAAAAACACCGGTCTAAAAGAGGGACGACGTGAAGGCAGACAAGAAGGCATACAGGCTGTTGTGGAGCTGCTTCAGGAAATGGAACTGGAAAAAGAAGTGATCTGTGGAAAAGTTCAGGAAAAGTTTCACATTTCTGCACAGGAGGCGGCACAGGAAGTGGAAAAATATTGGAAGTAGGGTCAATGGGTGACTGGGGATGCTTTTTTGAATATCCACATAAAATGTTCCAGGCTTTCATATCCAACCAGTTCGCAGATTGCAGGGATTGAGTTATCTGAATTTCCCGGGAATGCAGAAACAGGTCAATTATGCAGAAGGAATTTTTGTAGGATATCGGTATTATGATGCACGTAAGATGGACGTACTGTTCCCGTTTGGATATGGACTGAGTTATACGGAGTTTTCATACAGTAACTTGATGATCGACAAGTCCCGGATTACGGCAAAGGATACGCTGATGGTCAGTCTGGATGTGACGAATACAGGCAGCATGGAAGGAAAAGAAATCGTGCAGCTGTATGTTTCTGACAAGACACATTCAGCAAGCCGACCGGTGCGGGAACTGAAAAATTTTGCGGCAGTCACACTGAAACCGGGAGAGACAAAGACTGTTTCCATGGAGCTGGATTACCGGGCATTTGCATGGTACGATACAGAGCAGAAAGACTGGTATGCAGCAGGCGGAACTTACGAAATCTGCATTGGAAAATCGTCCAGAGATATTGTGATGTGTACCGAAGTGGTGCTGGAAAATGAGAAAGAAAAGCTTCCGAAGATTGATGAAAATGTGATGATCGGAGATCTGATGGACTGTGCGAAAACTGCAGATTATGTAGAAGAAAGACTGATGCCGTATATCGGAGAATTTATCGGGAAGACTTCCATGAAAGAGATGGATGAAATGGAACGCAGCATGGTGCATTATATGCCTCTTAGCTCTTTGAGAAATTTCACAAAGCTGGACAATGAAGGATTGGGAGAACTGGTAGACGAGCTGAAAAATCATGTGAGATAATTGAGAGTCCTGCATTGAACATTTTCAGGCAGTATGGTATTATTTTAAATAGAAAACGGTAAGGAAAGAGGAGAGAAAACAAGACAGATTCTCTCCTTTTTCCGTATATCCGCGAAAAGAGGTTAAATGCAGATGATTTTTGATACACATGCACATTATGATGACAGACAGTTTGAAGAAGACAGAGAAGAATTGCTTGGTTCTATGCGGGAAAATGGTGTAGAACTGATTGTAGATGCAGCTTCTGACATTGCGTCCTGGGACAAGATCGAGCAACTGACAGACAGATATCCGTTCATTTACGGTGCGATCGGGGTACATCCGGACGAAGTGGGTGAACTGGATGAGGAGAAGATGAAGCGGATGGAACAACTGCTTGCCAGGGAAAAGATGGTCGCTGTCGGAGAGATCGGACTGGATTATTACTGGGATAAGGAGAACCGGGATTTACAGAAAATGTGGTTTATCCGGCAGTTGGAACTTGCGAGACAACTGGATCTGCCGGTGATTATTCACAGTCGGGAAGCAGCGGCAGATACGATGGAGATCATGAAGCAGCACGCCAAAGGACTGGATGGAGTGATCCACTGTTTTTCCTATTCCCCGGAGCAGGCGAAAGAGTATGTAAAGATGGGATTTTATCTGGGAATCGGCGGGGTTGTTACATTTAAAAATGCTAAAAAATTAAAAGAAGTGGTACAGGAGATCCCGCTGGAAGCGCTGGTTCTGGAGACAGACAGTCCGTATCTGGCGCCGGTTCCGCACAGAGGAAAACGTAACAATTCTCAGAATCTGGTTTATGTAGCAGAAGAGATTGCTGCATTGAAGGGGGGTTCTTACGAAGAAGTTGTCAGACAGACAACAGAAAATGCAAAAAAATTGTATCGATTGGAAAAGTAGAGAAAGAGGTGTGCAGATGAAAGAACCAACACTTGGAAATCCGCAGAATACGATCGCGGTGCTTCAGAAGTATAACTTTGTGTTTCAGAAAAAATTCGGACAGAATTTCCTGATAGATACGCATGTACTGGATAAGATCATTGGATCTGCAGAGATCACGAAGGATGATTTTGTGCTGGAGATTGGACCGGGAATCGGAACGATGACACAGTATCTGGCATGCGCTGCGGGAAAGGTAGCGGCAGTAGAGATAGATAAGGCATTGATTCCGATTCTGGAGGATACTCTGGATGGCTATGACAATGTGCAGGTCATCAATGAGGATGTGTTAAAAGTGGATATTGCTGAGCTTGCAAAACGGGAGAATGAAGGAAAGCCGATCAAAGTTGTGGCAAATCTTCCATATTATATTACGACTCCGATCATCATGGGATTGTTTGAAAATCATATTCCAATGAAGAGTATTACAGTCATGGTTCAGAAAGAAGTAGCAGATCGGATGCAGGTAGGACCGGGAACGAAGGATTACGGAGCGCTGTCACTTGCGGTCCAGTATTACGCAAAACCATATATTGTAGCCAATGTACCGCCGAACTGTTTTATGCCGCGCCCGAAGGTCGGTTCTGCAGTCATCCGTCTTGACAGATATGAAGAACCACCGGTGCAGGTAAAAGATGAAAAACTGATGTTTCGGATCATCCGGGCTTCGTTCAATCAGAGAAGAAAAACGCTTGCGAATGGCCTGAAGAATTCACCGGAGCTGGATTTTACGAAGGAGCAGATTGAAGCGGCGATCGGACATCTCGGCAGAGGCGCGAGTATCCGTGGAGAAGCCCTGACTCTGGAAGAATTTGCAGAGCTTGCGAACTATTTAAGTGATCAAATCGCGTAATGATTTCTGTGCAGGTCCAAACAGAATAAACAGCAATAGTTCATAAATATTTAATACACAGTTAATTGTATAGGAGCAAAATCTTTAGTATAATAAAGAAATATAAAACAAATGACGGAAGGAGAGGCTATATGCAGAGAGACATTGAGAACATCATTTTTGAAAATACATCCAAGATTCAGGAGCTGGCACATATTTGTGAGACGAATACAGCGATTGACAAAGAACTGTATACCAAGTATGAGGTGAAGAGAGGTCTTCGTGATTTAAATGGAAAAGGTGTACTTGCAGGTCTGACTAACATTTCAGATATTGTAAATACCAAAGTCGTAGACGGCAAAGAAGTTCCGTGTGAAGGAAGCCTCTACTACCGTGGATATAATATCAAAGAGCTGATTGGCGGGTTTTTAAAAGCAGAGCACCCGGGATTTGAAGAGACAACATATCTCCTTTTGTTTGGAGAGCTTCCGACAAAGGTGCAGTTGGATGAATTTCGTGCCATGATCGCAGAGCGCCGGACACTTCCGCCGAACTTTGTACGGGATGTAATCATGAAAGCGCCGAGCAGTGATATGATGAACAACATTTCCCGCTATATCCTGAGTATGTATACATACGATGACAAAGCGGATGATATTTCGATTCCGAACGTACTTCGTCAGTGTCTGAATCTGATCAGTCAGTTCCCAATGTTTATGGTATATGCCTACCATGCATATAATTACAGAAGAGGTGAGGATCTTTATATTTATGCGCCTCATCCGGAGTTTTCCGCAGCGGAGAATATCCTGATGATGCTTCGTGAAGACAGAAAGTATACAGCGCTTGAGGCAGAGATCCTGGATATGGCACTTGTGCTTCATATGGATCATGGCGGTGGTAATAACTCCACCTTTACGACTCATGTAGTTACTTCTTCCGGTACCGATACGTATTCTACGATTACAGCAGCGATGGCTTCCCTGAAAGGACCGAAGCATGGCGGTGCGAATGTAAAAGTGACACAGATGTTTGAGGATATGAAGGCAACACTGACAGACTGGACTGATGAAGAGCAGATCCGTCAGTATCTGGAAGCACTGTTGGATAAGAAAGCCTTTGATAAAAAAGGTCTGATCTACGGAATGGGGCATGCGGTTTATTCCATTTCTGATCCTCGTGCAGATGTATTTCGTGCGTTTGTAAAGCAGCTTGCACAGGAGAAAGGCTGCGAGGCAGAGTATGCGCTTTATGAGAAGGTAGAGCATATGGCTCCGGAAGTAATCGCTGAGAAGCGCAAGATTTACAAAGGTGTCAGTGCGAATGTGGACTTTTACAGTGGTCTTGTATACAGTATGCTGAATCTTCCACCATCACTGTATACACCGATCTTTGCGGCTGCACGTATTGTAGGATGGAGTGCGCATCGGCTGGAAGAGCTGAAGAATGCGGATAAGATTATTCGTCCGGCATATAAGCCGTTAGCGCCGCATCGGGAATATATAAAATTAGATGACAGGTAGAGAGAAAGATGAAAGATGAATTTTACTTTCCGTCCAAAGATGGAAATACAGAGATTCATACAATTGAATGGAAACCGGAAGGACAGGTAAAGGCAGTCTTGCAGTTGAGTCACGGGATGGTTGAGTATGTTGACAGATATTCGGAGTTTGCAGAATATCTCTGCGAAAAAGGATTTTATGTAGTCGGCAACGATCATCTGGGACATGGAAAGTCAGTACAGAGTAAGTCAGAGTATGGATTTTTTAATGAAAAATATGGAAATGCATGTGTTCTTGGAGATTTACATACATTGAGACAGCGGACGATGAAAAAATACCCGGACGTGCCTTATTTTATGCTTGGGCACAGCATGGGATCGTCTCTGCTGAGACAATATATTCAGATGTATGGTAATGGACTCAGTGGAGCGATCATTATGGGAACCATGTCAGAGCAGAATAAGACGGAACTCAAGCTTGGAAAAAATCTGTGCAGGATACTGGCAGTTTTAAAAGGATGGCATTATCGAAGCAGGCTGGTAGACAAGATGGTGAATGGACCTTTCTGTAAAAAATTCAAGCCGGCAAGGACGAGGGCCGACTGGGTGACCAGTGATACGGAAAAGCTGGATCAGTATGTTTCCGATCCGTTGTGTTCGTTTGTATTTACAGTAAATGCCTACTATCAGATGTTCTGCGGAATTCAGCAGACGCAGAAGCGGGAAAGCATCTATATGATACCGAAGACGCTGCCGATTTTTATGGTGTCCGGTTCGGACGATCCGGTCGGAGGATTCGGCAAAGGTGTCAGAAAAATCTATGAGAAGTATCGGGCGGCTGGAATACAGGATGTGACTTTGCGGCTGTATGCCGGAGACCGACATGAGATTTTAAATGAAACAGATCGGGAGCAGGTATATCAGGATTTATACGAATGGATGCAGAGCAAGATGGAAGTATAATCAGAATCCGCTGAAAGTGTTTCAACGATGCACTTTCAGCGGATTTTTTATTTACCGGCATCCATATAGTTATATAATGTGAATTTTGAGATGCCGAGTATAGAAGCTACCTTATCTCCGGACTTCGTGATCAGAAAAGCGCCGGCATCGTTTAAATACTGAACTACTCTGACTTTTTCATCTTTTGTCATCAGTGCTGCCGGTTTTCCGATATTAGAGATAGCCTGTTCGATCAGGGTATCCAGAAGCTCAGTGACATTGTGCGTAATCTGAGGAGTCGCACTGCGGGAAGCGGATGGCTCAGCGGGATTCTGTGTCTGGATAAAGGACTGCAGGAACTGATCCGCTGCAGCCAGTGCGGTAATATCATAATTGATGGAAAAAATATAGGCAAGCGTTCCGGATTCGTCCTTAATATAAAAGGTTGAAGACTTCAGCAGGCGTCCATCATTTGTTTTTGTCAGATAAGCGTACTGATCCTGCAGTGTGGATGGATCGGCTTTGATTGCTTCCAGTACGACATTGGATGCACTGTCACCGGATTTTCGGTCAGTGACATGTCCGTTTTCAATATATAAGATTGTGTTTTCGACTCCATGGCGTACATCGTGGATTACAATCTCGCAGGAATCACCGAACTGTTGTGCAAGTCCGTGTGCAATTTGTTTTAATAGATCTAAAGAGTATCCCATTGTTTACATCCTCTCCTGATAAATGTGTAATTGTCTTCTATAATATCATGATTCGTTGCTCGTTAATTATATCATAAAAAGAAAACAGAAGCTAAAAGAAATTTAGATATCTGAAAATATTTCAGAAATCAGGTTGAATTCATGTGCTGATAAGGGTATTCTATAAATATCAAATGAACAGATAGAAATGCCGGAAAAAGGGAGGAGTCCTATGAAATTATTAGTAAAAAATGGTATGATCGCAACAGAGTCGCAGGTATTTCGGGGGGATATTCTGATTGAAGATGAAAAAATAAAGTCCATAGGAACAGTTTTGGAAGAGGAGGATGCCGAGGTGATCGATGCCACAGGCAGATATGTGATCCCAGGGGGTGTGGACGTACATACGCATATGGATCTGCAGGCAGGAAAGTATCGTGCAGTGGATGATTTTTATGATGGAACGGTGGCAGCAGCCTGTGGCGGTACAACGACGATCGTGGATCACATGGCGTTCGGCCCGAAGGGATGCAGCCTGTGGCATCAGGTGGAAGAATATCATCGTCTGGCAGATGGGAAATCAGTCATTGATTATGGATTTCATGGGGTGATCCAGCATGTCAATGCATCCATACTGGGGGAGATGAAAGAGATTGCCGAAAATGATGGAATTACAAGTTTTAAGGTATATACGACATATGATGACATGCTGACTGATGAAGAGATTTTTCAGGTACTCAAAGAAGCAAAAAAGGACGGGATAGTGATTGCAGTGCACTGTGAGAATGATGGTGTGATCAATTATCTTAGGAAGACATACCGGGAGTCAGGATGTACAGAGCCAAAGTATCATCCGCTCAGCAGACCGGCGCGCTGTGAAGCAGAGGCAGTGGACCGTCTGCTGCATCTGGCAGCCATGGCAGGTGATGCACCGCTGTATATTGTACATTTGTCTAGCAAAGAAGGGCTGATGGAGGTTATGAAAGCGCGGGCATCCCGTCAGAAGAATTTTGCAGTGGAAACATGTACGCAATATCTGACTCTCACGGATGAGATGTATGAAGATCCTAAGGAGGGGCTGAAAGCGATCATGTCTCCGCCGCTTCGCAAAAAAGAGGATCAGGATGCATTATGGCAGGCATTAAAGGATGGTGTGATCGATGTTGTGGCAACAGATCACTGCCCGTTTCACTTTGGGAAAGAAAAGCAGGCAGGAGCGCAGGATTTTACAGCCTGTCCAAACGGTGCACCGGGAGTTGAAGAGAGGATGCGCATTTTGTTTTCTGAGGGTGTGATGAAAGGCAGGATCACACTGCCGCAGATGGTGCATTATCTGTGTACGAATCCTAGCCGGATGTATGGATTATATCCGCAGAAGGGAACTCTGCTGCCGGGTTCAGATGCGGATCTGATTCTCTTAAATCCGGAGAAAGAGCGCATACTGACACATGCGGATATGCACAGTGCAGTAGATTATACCTGTTATGAGGGGATGGCAGTGAAAGGTGAGATTGAACTGGTCATGCAGAGAGGGCATGTGATCGTGAAAGAGAATCAGTTCTTAGGTAAAAAAGGGGACGGGAAATATCTGAAACGGCATAAGAGTGCATTGGCAGAATAAAGAAAAGGATGGACAGTGATGGAATTTACAATTAGAAATATGATGGAACAGGATAAACAGGAAGTATTGGATATGATGCGGGTATTTTACGCATCTCCCGCAGTGCAGAGTAATGGATCGGATGAGATTTTTGAGAATGATATCCGAACATGCATAGAAGGGAGTCCATATCTGGAAGGATATGTATTTGAAAATGACGGGCAGCTTTTGGGATATGCCATGGCAGCCAAGAGTTTTTCCACAGAGTTTGGAAAGCAGTGTGTCTGGATCGAAGATCTGTATATGAAGCCAGAAAGCAGAGGACTTGGTATCGGAAGTAAGTTTTTTGAATATATAGAAGAAAAATACGCAGACGTGGTAGTTCGCCTGGAAGTGGAAGAAGAAAATGAAAGAGCAGTTCATGTCTATAAAAAAGCAGGATATGAAGTACTGCCATATATGGAGATGATCCGTAAATAAATAATAGAGAAGACCTGAAAGTGGAAGTGATATACGCCCTTTCGGGTCTTTTTTTGAGTTGTTTGTTTTGCACTGAAATGATATAATTGAAATATGATTTTAGTGCAAAATGATCAAAATTAGTTTGGGTAAAAGATGTCGTAAAACAGGAGGTGCAAAAACATTGAAATGTGATGAAAAGTTAGTCAGACTGGAAGAAACCTATGGGGATTGGGTGAAACAGGAAAAAGAAAACTGCAGGCTGAGCTCCGGGGCGATGACGAAGGAATTGTATCCGTATCAGGCCCTGTTTTCTCCGATTCAGGTGAATAAGACTATGATCAAAAACCGCGTGGTAATGGGACCGATGGGGAATCTGAATATGTGTGAAGAGTCAGGACGTCCCAATGACAAGATGCTTCAGTACTTTTTTGCCCGTGCAAAGGGCGGAACCGGGCTTCTGACAACAGGGCTGATCCCGGTCAGCCATGGAATAGACCCGACAGTGACCGAGGTGGATGATCTGTCGTTGTTTCCGAGGATCGATCATGCGAGAACGGTGTTTGCAGGTTGGAGAGACCTGGCGCAGGGGGTACATGCGTATGGAAGTAAAATCTTTATTCAGATTACACCGGGACTTGGAAGAGTAGGACCACCGACTTGTGTGATGACAAAACATCAGATTCCGGTGTCCGCATCCATAAATCCAAGCTTTTATATTCCACAGCTCCCATGCATTCCGCTGACGGATGCAAATTTGAAAAAAATTGTAAAAAACTGTGGGCAGGCGGCAGCAGATGCCAAAGAGATGGGGTTAGACGGTATCTATCTGCATGGGCATGAAGGATATCTGCTGGAACAGATGACAAATCCGGCATTCAACAGAAGAAAGATGGGACGTTATAAAGATTATGAAATGTTTGGGCTGGATATCATCCGTGAGATTCGAAAGAGAGCGGGAGATTCCTTCCCGATCATGTACCGGATCGACCTGTCGCTGGCATTGAATGAGACCTATCAGGATCGGATGAATGAAGTCAGCAGTTTGAAGCGGTTTAAAAATGGAAGAACGATCAAGGATACTCTGCATTATATGGCAAAGCTGGTCCGTGCAGGAGTGGATCTGTTTGATGTGGATCTGGGCTGCTATGACAACTGGTGGCTGCCGCATCCACCGGAGGGAATGCCGGCGGGATGTTTCCTTGATATGTCCAAGATCGCAAAAGAATTCTTCCGCAGAAATCGTATCAAATCGAATACTGGAGTGGACGTTCCGGTTGTTGCAGTCGGAAAACTGGGGTATCCGGATATCGCAGAGAAAGCAATCCGGGATGGTGACTGCGACATGGTGATGCTTGCCAGACCACTGCTTGCAGATCCGGATTGGTGCAGCAAGGCATTTGCAGGAAATGTAGAAGAAATCAGACCGTGTATCGGCTGTCAGGAAGGCTGCGTTAATGAGTTTATTCTGGGAGGGCATCCGCAGTGTGCAGTCAATCCGCGAACCGGATTCGAGGAACGTTTTCCGGAAACCTTTACACCGGCTGAGAAAAAGAAAAACATTGCTGTTGTGGGAGGCGGGCCGGCAGGAATTGCATTTGCATTGATCGCGGCAAAACGCGGACACAGCGTAACCTTGTATGAAAAATCAGAGAAATTAGGCGGAAAGATCGCAGCTGGAAGCATTCCGAAGATTAAGTTCGACCTGCGCAATTATCTTGCATATCTTGAAAAGCAGGTGGAGCTCTGTCAGGAGCGATATCAGCTGGAAGTACATAGGAATACAACTGTGACAACAGAACTTTTGAAAGAAAAAGCATATGATTCCGTTATTTTTGCGTATGGAACAAAGGAAATTTTCCCTCCGTTTGAAGGCAGGGAAGAGGCGAATCTGATCCTTGGAACGGAGCTTTTGGAGCATCCGGAAAAGGCAGAAGGTGCAGAAAATATCGTGATCGTAGGCGGTGGAGTGGTAGGCTGTGAGACGGCGCACTGGCTGGCGAATGAATATGGAAAACATGTTACGGTTCTGGAAATGATGCCGCATTTTATGACGGGAGTCTGCACTGCAAATAGAGGACATTTACTGCATTATCTGGAAAAAGCAGGGGTGCAGCTGTTTAACTGTACGAAAGTCAAAGCACTTGCCAAAGATGGTGTTTATGTAGAACAGAATCAGTCTTCTACCGTGCCGGATCCGTATAATACCTGGCAGCCGCTGCTTCCTCCGAATATTCCGAACCCGATGGAGAAAGCAATCAAAGAAGAAATCGTGGAGAAGAAGATTCCGGCAGATCTGATCGTGTTGGCAATGGGGGGAAAAGCGGATGAGACATTTTTCTTTGAAGCGGGAGAAGAACATCTGGCAAAAGAGATTTATAACATTGGAGACAGCAGCCGGGCAGGAAGAGTTCTGGAGGCAGTACGCGGTGCATATCATCTTGCAGTGCGGATTTAGTGGAAAGGAAGAAAAGGTATGAGCAGAGAGACAAAAATTATCGCATTGACCGGAAAAGGGGGCGTGGGAAAGACTTCTATTTCCGCAGCTCTTGTAAAGCTTCTGGTTGAGGAATTTCCGGAGAAAAAGATCCTTGCCATTGATGCAGATCCGGCGATTGGTCTGGCTACAGCACTGGGAATTGAGCCGGAACTGACGCTGGATGACATTCGAAACGAAATTGTTGCGAATGTGGAGGATGGAAATACAAAGGAAGCAATGGAATTGTTGTCTGAGTCCAGGTATAAGATCGCAGAGGCAATCGTCGAAAAAGAAGGTTTTGCGTTTCTTGCAATCGGACGTCCGGAGTCAGCCGGATGTTATTGCCGCATCAATTCATATTTAAAAGAAGTGATCACGATGATCTCAGAGCAGTTTGATTATGTGGTCATTGACGGAGAGGCAGGCATTGAGCAGATCAACCGCCGTGTAATGGAGAAAGTGACCCATCTGCTTTTGATCTCGGATACCAGCAAAAAGGGATTGGAAGTCATCAAGACAATTGAAAATGTTGCAATGGAGCTGGTGAAATATGACCGCATCGGTCTGATCGTGAACCGGGTGGAGGACCCGGCGATGATCGAAAGACTGGATACCAGAGGTCTGGAGCTTTTGGCAGCGATCCCGTCAGACAAAAAACTGGCATTGTATGATTTTGAAGGACGCAGCATTATGGAGCTTCCAGAAGAATCACCTGTGGTAGTCAATGTGCGGGATGCAATGCAGAAGTTCGGCATTCTGCCGTAAGTGTCAGGAGGGCTGTTATGAAAGATCTAAAACATATGATCTATTTTGAAAAGTTACTGGACAGTGCCTGTAACGATCTGGTCCGGGAAGCGCAGAAGGAGAACCGGGTCGCTGTTGGGTACACCTGTTTTCATATCCCGGAAGTGCTGCTGAATCTGGATCACTGTTTTTCTGTCAGACTACGGGCTCCGTATATGGGTTCTACAGAGATTGCAACGTATTATCTGGCAAGCAGTGCCTGCGAATTTTCCAGAGCATTGCTGGAACGGGCGATCGAGGGCGGATTTCAGTTTCTGGATGCGATTGCCGGGGTTGATATCTGTGAATGCATGAACCGGTGTTACGAAAATATGGAACTGCTGGAGATCCAGGGGAAAGAGAAAAAGAATTTCTTTATCAGCTATGTGGATGTGCCGGGAAAAGATGAAGAGATCACGGTGGAGCATGTGGTAGAGCAGCTGCGAAGAAAGGTGCTGGAACCGCTGCATGAACGGTATGGAACGGATATATCCGATGCGGCGATGAGAAAAGCTGTGGAGAAGCATAATGAGATCTGCAGGATCATTTCTGAGATGGGAGAAATGCGAAAAGCAGAAAATCCGGTGATCACAGGCGCAGAATTTCACAAGATTGTTCTTGCAACCTATGTCTGTCCAAAAGATCTGATCCTGGATAAATTGTATGAAACACTGGAGGAACTCAAACACAGGGAGCCGGATAAAAAATCAAAATTCCGTGCAAGAGTTGTGATCGTGGGCGGAGAGATCGATGATCCGGATATGATCCAACTGGTGGAAGACAGCGGTGCTTATGTTGCCGCAGACCGGTTCTGCTATGGATCGATCCCGGGCCGTCAGGAAATTGTATTAAATGATACGGAGGATGTGCTCACTCAGATTGTGCGGATCAATATTGATCAGACCTCCTGTCCGAGGTATGTCACGCCAAATAAGATCAAGTACAGACAGGATCAGGCGGCGAAACTGGTGGAGGAATATCATGCAGACGGTATTATTTATGAGCAGATGAAATTCTGTTCCTACTGGTCTTTTGAGAGAACACTGCAGAGTCATGTTCTTGCCGAAGAATATAAGATACCGACCTTATCAATTGACCGGCCGTATCAGGCAAAATCAAGCGGACAGCTTCGAACCCGGGTACAGGCATTTGTGGAGAGTCTGGAAATCAAGAAGATCAAAGCGCGCAGAGAGGAGGCCGGAAAATGAGACGAGGAACAAAAATCCAGAAGTTGAAACTAGCACTTCCGGGGATTGTAAAGGATGTCAGGCATTATGCAAAACCAAGGGTAAAGCTGCATAATGAAGGGCTTGGAGATTACTATACGGAAGGGTACCGTTCTCTGAACCAGAGGGAGTGGAAAGGGGTAAGAGATACAGCGTATGATTTTGCCTCCTGGCTGAAGGTATATGGATATATGGCAGTGACACTCGGAAAGCATCCGGTGGCTCTGACGAAATCTTTTGTGCGTTACCCGTGGATGGCTTCTTATCTGACGGTGGCGAATATGCTGGATCGCCATAAGCTGGGGCTGCGCGGAAAACAGCTCCGTTATACGCAGGAACAGTTTTACGGAGTGGTACATAACTCGGTAGATGTGATCGCCAAGATCATTGAACGAGATGAGAATCTCAATTCACCAAATAATAAACGGGCTGCAAAATTACGTGCAAAGACGGTGATGTTTGACGAGATGACCCCGTCGATCATTATGGCAGGTTTTCCGATGCTGGACTGGATCGATATTGCCATGTCACCGGTCTGCCTGCCTGGAGAGGTGGACCAGAATGCAAATATTATGTACGTAGATGCAGCAGAGCGTATGGGGCTTGCAGCTGATGTGTGTCCGCTTCCATCCGCAGAGGTTGGATGTGCGATTGTGGATGACTATCCGCAGGTGGGAAGTTCTTTTATCACAAGTTCTATGCCGTGTGACGGATCTCTCGGCGCGGCTCTGTTTATGGATCGCTATATGAAAAAACTGCCGAGCTTTACGTTGACCCCGCCGCAGCGGTTTAATGAACCGGAGACGAATGCTTATGCAGTAAAAGATCTGAAAAACTGTATCCGTTTTATTGAAGAAACTTACCATGTGAAATGGGACTGGGATGCATTCTGGGAAAAGGCAGAGGAATATAATAAGACAACGCAGTGTATGCTGGATAAATGGGATGTAAACTGTACCCCATATCCGCAGGTGATAGGAAGTGCGCTGTCCCTGCAGAGGGAATATGAATTCCAGACTGCGGCCTGTCTGGATCCGTTTATGACAAAGCAGGATGAAAAAGTGACAAAGATGATGCTCAAAGGATATGAAAAGGACCGGGAAGCAGACAGAAGAGATTATAAATACCGTGCGATCGTATGGTGCTGTCCGGCACATTATTATACACATTTTACGACCTGGGCAGAACATACATGGGGAATCCGTACACTGGTCGATATGGAAAGTATGTTGAGCTATCATTTCTATCACATCGGAGATAAGGAACAAGCACTTACAGATATGGCAATGGCATACGAGCGGATGATGATGCGTTCGCACAGCAATGGCGGATATGTTAATGCGCTGGATGAGTGCTGGAAGATGTGCGAGAAATTTAATGCGAATATTGTGATCATGTACGATCATGTTTCCTGCAAAAACTTTGGCGGTCTTCATGGATTGTTTGAAGATCAGGCAAGAGAGCGGGGCATTCATCTGATCTGGGTACAGCATGATCTGATGGATCCGAGAACCGTGTCCAGAAAAGCAATGCGCGATGCAGTCAACAAATATATGTCAACGGTGTTCAGGGAAGAACCACTGGATCCGACCTATCTGGATTATAGTGATGAACTGACCTGGTAAGGAGGGAAAAAGATGAAATATTTCGGGGGATGTGATGTAGGTTCGACCTATACGAAAACGGTGATTTTGGATGAAAACGGGGCAATCGTTGCAGCAAATACGATCAAGAGTAAGATCAACAGTGCGCAGAGCGCCAAGGCAGGGCTGGATCAGGCGATCGCGGATGCCGGTCTGAAGGAGATTTCCGATCTGACGTATCTGATCGGAACCGGATACGGGCGAAACAAAGTACCGCAGGCAGATGAAAATATTTCCGAGATCAGCTGTCATGCAATGGGTGTGCATGTGACAGATCCGTCGGTGCGGGCGATCATTGATATCGGCGGACAGGATGTAAAAGGAATTGCGGTTGATACGGACGGAACGGTGAAAACATTTGCGATGAATGACAAATGTGCGGCCGGTACAGGGCGTTTCTTTGAATCCATGGCGAATGCGTTCGAGATGTCTCTGGAAGAATTTTCGAAGCTGAGTCTTACAGCGGAAAATGTGATTCCGATCACGGCACAGTGTACGGTATTTGCAGAGTCTGAGGTTATCACACTGGTCGGAGAAGGAAAACCGCAGAATGAAATTGCGGCAGGAATTCAGCAGGCAGTTGCAAAACGCTGTTTTGTAATGGCGAAAAAAGCCGGAGCGAAAGATGCGATCACACTGACGGGCGGATGTGCGAAAAATCAAGGATTAAAAGCAGCGATTGAGAAGGTGCTCCGTATGAAGGTCATAGAACTTAAGATCGATCCACAGCTGATGGGTGCGCTCGGAGCGGCAGAATATGCGAGACAAAAGGGATTAGACTTATAAGGAAGGGGCGATCCGGATGAAAAAAACAGTCAGATTTTTTGCAAAAGTGTTTCTTGCCGTGAGTGCAGTGACAGCGGTTTTGTTTACCATCTATATGACCAATGCAGATTCCAAGCTGATCGAATTTATTTATGACAAGCTGCTTCATTATCATGAGACGAAAAAAGTAGAGGATCACATTTAGTTATGCAGGTATATGATAAAGTTATTGAGAAGACAAGAGAATTACTGAAGCCTTTTCCGGCAAAAGAGTTGAACAGAAATCATGCAAAATCATGGAATTTACTGAAAGAGAATGAATTTCTTCTCCAAAAAGAAGTAGCATTTGAACTGGGAATCCGTTCTCAGCCTTCTACCTGCTATCAGGCAGTGACCTCTTCAAAAGAACTGATTTCGGAAGATCAGATCCTTTTATATGGACCGGATCTTCCGGAAATCAAAAAAAGTGTCCCGTTTACCAGGATCACATGGATTCAGATAGATCCGATTGAAGACCAGGATAAAGCGTACCAGCGGATCAAAAAGCTGGAATTTGCAAAATTTAAGATCATTCCGGAAGGGTATATGATGCTGTCGTCCAGCATGGATCAAAAAGAGCAGGTTCGAGTGAGTAAAAAAGCAGTCAAAAAAGGATTGGATTTTGCAACGGTCGGCAATCTGATGATTCAGAGATATAAGGAAGAATTTCAGGCAAAGCATGTCCAGATTCTGTTTATCACACGGGAGCTTCCGGTGATGGACCAGCTCATCGCACAGGGGAAAAAGGTGGATGAGATCACAAATGCATTTGACCATATTTTGAAAAATATTATTCTGGATTGCGATCTGTGTCCGTTGCATCCGATCTGCGATGATGTAGAGGAACTGCGGCAGATACATTTTGCCAGAAAGTAAGAGAATGTCCCGTAGAAATCAAGTAACTTCTGCGGGACATAATAAAGCGTGTAGTATAGAGGAAATACATCAAACTCTCAGACATTGTCTGTGTGACAATTCATGTGTCTGGAACATGGTTTCTAAACAGTTCAAATTCAAAGGCAGTTTCGCTGACTCTTCAGTTTTGATGAAAGAAAAATAGTTATCTAAAGAGGAAATAGGTACTATTGAACTAATTTATATAGTATTATAATGTGTTAAAAAGTCCGAAAACAGTTTGAAATGTTTACATATTTACAAAGTTACATGTTTACAATGTGCTTAACGGGTGGTATATTATAGATATAAATAAGGCACTACTGATAGTTGGTTAGTCCAGATTTAATAAGTTACAAAAAAGTAACCGCAATCCTTTGGCTTGGTGTGCTACCCGTCAAGAGGACAATGAAAAATAATAAATTTTTCTCCGTCAGC